>MDTG01074443.1_pt1 | contig 32275 bp, 30 predicted proteins | sample 811421 | NCBI WGS metagenome assembly MDTG01 (sample SAMN05326645, study PRJNA326480) | marine metagenome | isolation source: seawater | place: Pacific Ocean: South East | collected 2011
CACGTTGATAGGCTGGGTGTGGAAGTGCGGTAACGCATGTAGCTGACCAGTACTAATAGCTCAATTGGCTTGATTTATGCACTGAAAAAAATTTTGATTGTAGGTTAGACTTTGGCTAATTTTTTTTAATTATTACGAAGTGATGTGGTAGTATTAATAAGTCTGCAACTTGCATTCCATTAATAACTTTTGTTTTGTTAAGTTTTTTTTCGTTTTTATTATTTATTTTTTTTGTTGAAAAGTAAGTATCCTTGATAATTTTTATTTTTGCCTTGGGGCAAATATCTTTAATCACAGCACGTAAATATTCTTTAGAATGTACATCATAAAATTCGTAGACTTTTGGATTGCCTTTTTTATCGAATTCTTTTTCAGGTTTTACATTTGTATATTTAAACCACTTAGAATTTAGAACCATTTGAATTCTATAAGATTTATCATGAACCGGTGTTCTGAGAATAAGATAGTTTTTACATACATTTAACATTTCTTTTAAAGGTTTTTTTATCTCCGGAATGTGGGTTAAAACATTAGAACAAACTACCAAATCAAAACTATTTTTTTTAAATGGTATTTTTTGTGCCCAACCTATTTTAAAATTTGATCTTTTGTCATTTTTCCATATTTTTTTTGCAGAATCTATATGAAGTTTCCATGGATCAATTCCAGTATAAAAATATTTTTTGTTTAAAAATTTTGAAAAAGTTTTATTAAAATGTCCAGTTAAACACCCGACATCTAAAACTGATAAATTTTTAATTTTAATTTGATTTATAATTTTACAATATGCTTTTGCTACCTCCATATCAGGTAGTTTACCTAAAGATCTTTTAATCGAAACATTTAAATAATCCACGTTTTTTTGACTGATGTCATAGCATTGATTATATTTTTTTTTCATTTAATTAATTCAGTTTTATATTTTTGACTTTCTTTAAACCATGAAGCAAAAAATTTTTTAACTTTTAAATAGTTATCTAATTTTATTTTTTTTTTCTCTATAGCATTAGATTTTTTTGCTATTATTAGTAGATAGTCACTATCAATATATCTATTTATATAAATAGGTTTAAATTTATTTATCAAAAGCAAGTTAAGCAGTGAATTTTTGCTAAAATGAAAAGGGTGTATATCTGGATTTCCTTTCCCAAAATACATTTGAATAGGTTTTTTAAAAGGTACTAAAATTCTACTACTTTCAGCAACAACAATATATCCATTTTTTTTTAAAATTTTAGACGCAATATTAATTATCTCGTAACTGTTTGATGTATTACAAAGGGTCCACATTAAAGTTAAAATATCAAATTTTTTTTTATAGTTTGACTTGATATAATCTTCTACTCTTCCATTAAATATTTTTAGTTTTTTCTTTTTCATTAATTTACAATTTTTGATAGATGGTTCAATACCAAATAAATTACAATTAATTTTTTTTTTCTTTACCATTTCAAGAAACTGTCCTTCGCCAGCTCCAAGATCGCATACTAATTTATTTTTTAAATTAATAGTTTTAATAATTGTTTCCAAAACATATGTGTGTCGTGCAATTACGGCAGGTATTTTAGAGGTATATTTACTTTTTGAAAATTTATTACCAAAAATTTTATTTGACCATTCGTCGGCAATTTTCTTTGAAGTTCTTCGCTTTAGAACGGAAACTAAACCAGAATATTTCGCTATATTTACTTCAAATCCACCAGTTAATTTTTTTGAATTTGGTACTATAATATTTTTTGTATTTCCTTTAAAATCTTCAATTATCTTTTTTATATCAACCATCTACTCCACCTCAAATGTTTTGATATATTTATTACCCTTCAATGTCCATATTTCTTTGTTTCTATGACTATCAATATTTTCATTAAATTCTATTAGATTACATTCCAGATAATTTAAAACTTTATCGATCTCATCTTGTGGAAACTCTCCATCATATTTTTTTACAAAATCTAATGCTTCAGCTCTTGATAAATGATTATTCTGAAGCATTCTAGAGGCATCTCTTAATGATCTTCCAAAACCAAATTTTATATACTGCATGTAGTAATAAAGTGGATCAATAATATCGTCCATACTATCAAAATTTTGAAATGTACCAGAAATCCTTTTTGAATTTTCTTTAAAGCCAAAGTTTTTTTTTACATATTTGTAATTTTTATAAACATCCCATTTAAAAAAATATGAAAAATAATATGCAGATATGTCTTTTTTTTTCAATAAATTTTCAATTGGATATTTATATGGAGCTAGATCATTTAAATTTACATAATCATCTACCCAATTTGATGGATCATCTCCAATTTGGTTCTCTAAAACTTCTTCTAGGTCTCTAATTTTATCTGAATCTTTGTTAATTATTTTGCCTCCATACTCACTTTCTCCATGTTCTGCATAAAAAATTAATTTAATATTTTTTTCTATTGCAACATTTAATGGAAGAGCATTAATGCCTGCATCCCAATGCACTTTTGGATTGCCTCTTTCTATAAAAAATCTCTTTGCTAAATATTTTGATACTTTTTGATTTGGTCTAAAATATATATTATCAAATCCTCTATTAATTAATAATTCACGATTTATTGTACCAATTTCTGATGGAATTAATGGTGAAAAGGTTACCAATAAAGGGTTCATATTATGTTCGTATTTCAGTTTATATGCTATTGAACTTGAGTCTTTACCTCCGCTCCATGGAACAATACAATCATAAGTGTCATTTTTAGATCTGAACTTATTACAAATTTCTTTAAATTCTTTTTCTCTTATAAGCCAGTCTATTTTTTTCTTTGAAATTTGATAATTGCATGCATTACAAATTCCATTGTTATCAAATGAAATTCTTGGCCTAGAACTAGGCATCAAACAGTTTTTACAATTAAAAATTTTTTTCAAATTAGTTTCTAATATATATTTCGTCTTTTATAAAATTTTTTAGATTATTAATACTTTTCTCTGTGAAATGGAATATATTTGTCAATGATGCAGCGGAAACCGCATCTTTCTTTAATGCATCTTTTACATGAGACCAATTTCCTGCACCACTTGATATTATTAATGGAATTTTTATATAATCATTAATAAAATCAATAATGTTTAAATCATAACCATTTAGTGAACCATCCATATTTATTGACTGAATAAAAATTTCTCCCGCGTTATTTTCTTGAATCATTTTAATATAATCAAGCAAACTGTATTTACTTTTTTCCTTTCCATAATTTTTCATAACAAAATATTGATTTTTATCTTTTAGAACATCAACAGATAAAACAATACATTGAGATCCAAATTCTTTTGCTGCTTCATTAATGAAATTAGGATTTTTTAGAGCTGCAGAATTTATTATAACTTTATCAGATCCATTTTTAAGTAGTAATTCTATATGCTTCAATGATCTTATGCCTCCCCCAGCTGTAATTGGTACATAAGCATTTTTAGCAATCTCGAGTAATTGTTCAAAAAAAAATTTTTTTTTCTTATCTTCAAAACTTATTTCCCTACTTATATCCAAAACAATTACTTCATCTATTGACCACATATCTACAAAATTAAGAGTATATCTATGATCTGGTACAAATCTTTTTGATCGAAACAAAACTCCTTCTTGCAACATTAATGTGGTTATAATTCTTTTTGCTATCATATTTTTAATTTACAAAAGTTATCTAAAATTTTAAGACCTTGATTTTGGCTTTTTTCTGGATGAGGTTGTATTCCAAAAATATTTTGAGATTGTATTGCAGCTACAAAATCACTTCCATAGGAACATTCTCCTAAAATATTAAAGTTTTGATTTTTTTTTTTATAGATACAATAACTATGATTAAAATAAAACATAGTATCATTAGAGATTCCATCAAGTAGCAAAGATTTTTTTATTATTTTTAATTTATTCCATCCTACATGAGGCAATCTAAAATTATTTGTGTTTATTTTTTGTACCTTGGAATTTACCCAAGATAATCCCAAATGATTACCAAATTCTTCACTTGCTTCACACATTAGCTGAAGACCCAAACAAATACCTAGAACTTTTTTTTTTTTTTACAATTATTTCATTTTTTAAAATTTGTATCAGTCCATATTTTTTTAGATTTAAAATACCTTTTTCAAAAGATCCAACACCAGGCAATATTATTCCCTTAGCTAAAGATATTTCATTTTTGTCCCTTGAGATTTTGCATTTATGTCCCAACTTCTCAATTGCATTTTTAACTGAAATTACATTTCCTAGCTCATAATCAATTATACAAATCATTAACTGTGTTTATCAAAAAATAATTTTAAATTTATTAATGAAAATAAAAATTTACTCTCAGAATTTGAAATCGTTTTATTTAAATTTATTTTTTTTATAGCCTCTAAATTAATTAAACTTTTTATCTGTTTATTTTCATTTAGAAAATCATACAAGAATTTATTATTCAGGTTTAAAATAGATTTAATATTTGAGTTAAAACCAACCTTTTTTCTATTTAATCTAATTTTATCATTTAAAATACCTTTCATAGAGTCTCTAAGTACATATTTGCTATAAGCATTTTGAATAAAATTATTTTTTTTCATACTTAAACAATAGTTGGCAAGTTTTTTTGACAGAAATGGAGACCTGTTTTCAATTGAGTTGTACATTGAATTACAATCATCCTCTTTGAGAATAACTGGTACAGACTCGTGAAACAATTCATTACACATTCTGTTCTTAAGTTTGTTAGAAGAATAATTTTCTTCATAGAAAGATATTTTATTTTTTTTTAACATATAATTTTCAATAAATTTCCTATCGTAGTATATATGTTCTCTAAATTTAGGCTTCATAACAAATAAATTTTCATTTTGAAGATAATAATTTCTAACATTAGGTTTTACAAATTTTTTCCATAAACTTTTTTCCAATTGATATGATTTAGTTTTTTTAATTTCACTTAAAAATAATAAAAAATGATCATAGTAACCTGTGAATAGTTCATCTGCGCCAGTTCCTGAAAAAATAACTTTATTACCTGCGCTACTTGATTTTTGAGAAATTTTTGAATGAATATAGTATGATATAGTAGAAATTGGTGAGTCATGATAATTAACTAATTTTGTTAAGTTTGAAAAAAAATCTGACTTTTTTTCTTTTTTAAGTTTGATGAACTCAATATCACAATTAAGTTTTTTTTTTAAAAGATCAATTTCATTTTTTTCATTATATCTAGGGTCTTGATCAATTATTGAATAGCATTTTGGTTTTAAATTAAAATGTTTGTAAGCTAGTGAAACAATGCTAGCTGAATCCACACCTCCGCTCAAACAAAAAGAAATTGGTACATCAGATCTTAACCTCAATTTCATGCTTTCAATTAACAAATTTTTTACGTCTACAGAATTTTGATTAATATTATTAGGTACCTTGAGGTTTAAAAGTGATTTTCTATTAAAATATTTTTTTTAATAAATTTAAATTTATCTAAATTTAGAATTATATTTGAGCCAGCTTCAAGTTGAAAAATATTTTTAAAAAAAGTATCTTTATTTTTGTTTAATGATTTATATCCCTTGAATATATAGTCATAAACTTTTTCATTGTTTATGCATTTTTTAAAATTACCATTTAAAATAGAAAAGATATATTTTATCTCTGAGCCAAATATCAAATTATTCCCATCAAAAAAATAAAACAAAGGTTTTTCACCAAAATTATCCCTTGATATAAAAATTTTTCTTTTTTTGTAATCATAAATACAAAAAGACCACATACCGTCAAATTGATTTACACATTCCTCTCCCCAATATTCATAGGACTTGATTAGAACCTCAGTATCAGAGTTAGTAAAAAATTTTAATTTTTTTGATTTTAAAAAATTTTTTATTTCTAAAAAATTGTAGATCTCGCCATTAAAAATTATAATGGTATTATTTGTTTTAAATGGCTGATTTGATCTTTTATCTAAATCTATAATGGACAATCTTGACGAAAATAGATTTACACTTTTATCATTGAAATTGTGTTCAAAAGATCCTTGTTGATCAGGGCCTCTTCTTTTCATTAAATTTTTTAATTTATTAGTTGTGATTTTAAACGAAAAATTTAAGTACTTTTTTTTTGTAATATAACCAGCTATACCACACATTTATTATACTAATTATATGAAAAACAAAATAAATCAACAAAGTATTGCTATAATTATATATGTAAGATTAAATTCAAAGAGACTGCCTGAAAAAGCTTTTTTAAAAATTAACTCTAAGTCAATTCTAGAAATATTAATAGATAGAATTAAAAATTTTTCAAAATATAATTTGTCAATAATAGTTGCTACATCTAGAGAAAAAACTGATGATAAACTTCTAGATTTTTGTAAAAAAAAAAAAATAAAAATTTTTCGAGGAAGTTTGAATGATATTCACAAACGAACAACTGACTGTATTAAATATAATAATCTAGATGGTTTTATTAGGGTTTGTGCAGATAGACCATTCTTTGATGTATTGTTAATGGATAAAATGATTAAAAAATTTTTAGAGTCAAATTATGATATTATCACAAATCAGTTTATAAAGACTTACCCAAAAGGTTTAGCTTGTGAAATTGCAAAATCAGAAATTTTTTTAAAAAAAAAAAAGTAAGAAACTTAGTAGCAGTGAAAAAGAGCATATTTTTAATTATTATTATAAAAACCATAAAAATTATAAAATTTTTAATTTTAAACTAAAAAAAAATAAAAATTTTAAATTTAAAGATTATAGCATAAATACAAGAAAGGATTTTGAAAAAATAAAAAAAATTTATAAAACTTATAAAAATAAGAAGTATATAGATATATTAAAAACATTATGATAGTTCTAGGCATACATGATGGACATAATTGTGGGGCTGCTATTTTTAAAAATGGTAAGTTGCTTTATGCTTTATCAGAGGAAAGAGTTACCAGAAAAAAAAATGAATATGGTTTTCCGATTGAGTCAATAAAAATAATATTAAAAAAATCAAAAATAAAAAAAAATCAAATATCCAAGATTGCTGTTTCAACAAAATATTTACCACCAAAGTATTTTCTTGTTAAGAGAAACACTACCTTTAAAATTCATGATTATATAAAAGAACAAGATGAGTATTGGTATCCAAGAATTTATAAAAAAAAAAAAGTTGAATATCTTAAAGTTTTTAAAAAAAAAATTATTAAAAGTTCTAAACTTTATTATGATTTTTCTAAAGTTCAAAATGAGGATGACTCTATAGCAATGCAAGATGCTAGAAGAAAATTCATTAGTAATTTTTTTTCGCTAGATTCAAAAAATGTATTTTTTTTTGATCATCATGAATGTCATGCATATTATGGTTTTTATGGTTTAGGAAATTTTAAAAGAAAAAATTGCGTTGTTGTTCTTGATGGTGGTGGAGATGGAACTAATGCATCTGTATGGATTTCAAAAGGTAACAAGTTAATAAATAAATATAGAACAAATATTGGAAATTTAGGAAGAATGTACAGATATATAACATTGATTCTTGGCATGAAACCAACAGAGCACGAATTTAAAGTAATGGGATTAGCGGGATATGCGCTTGAAAGTAATGAATATTATAAAAATTCTTTTAATATATTTAACAATACGTTGTCTATTAAAGGAATAAAATTTGCTTACAAAACAAAACCAAAAGATAACTATTTTTATTTTAAGAACAAACTTAAGGGAGAAAGATTTGATACAATTAGTTATTCAATTCAAAAATTTTTAGAGAGTATTTTAATTAAATGGTTTAAAAATATTTCAATAAAATTTAAAGTAAATGACTTTATTTTTTCTGGTGGTGTTGCACAAAATGTTAAAGCTTCCAAAAAAATTTTAGAATGTAAAAATGTTTCTTCAATATTTATTCCTCCAGGACCAGGAGACGAGTCTTTATCAATAGGAGCTGCTTATCGTTTACTTTCTCGAGAATCAATTCACACTAAAAGTATTTCTAATTTAAAAAATCCATATGTTGGAATTAAATATGATAAAAAAGATTTGAATTTTGTAAAAAGATTAAAGATGGTTTCTTTTAAAAAAACAAATGATCAAAAAATTGCAAAAATATTAGCAGAGGGTCACCCAGTTGCAAGATTTTCATTAAAATCTCATGAATTTGGACCTAGAGCTTTAGGGAATAGATCTATCTTGGCCGATCCTAGAAACCAGGAGAGTATAAATATAATTAATAAATATATAAAAGTTAGAGATTTTTGGATGCCTTTTGCGCCTAGCGTCTTAGAAGAAGACGCAAATAAAATTATGCATGTAATAAAAAATCATAAAAACCATTACATGACAATATCATTTGATGTTAAGAAGAATTTTGTAGATAAAATTCCAGCAGCTGTACATCCATTTGACAAAACTTGTAGACCACAATTTGTATCTAAATTAATTAACCCAGAGTATCATAACTTAATAACAGAATTTAAAAAGATCAGCAAAATTGGAGTATTATTAAATACCTCTTTTAATTTACATGGTGAGCCTATAGTTTTTAGTCCAAAAGATGCTTTAAAGTCTTTTCTTAAAAGTGGCTTAAAATATTTATATATGGGAGATTATTTAGTTACAAAAATTAAAGATAAATAATGTTTTTATTGTTTTTAAATTTTGTTTTTTTGAATTTTCCTCTTGTATCTATTATTAATTTTGAATATTTAGCAATTAATTTATAGTTATACAGATTGTGATCTGTCAGCAAAATTACAGCAGAGTATTTTTGTAAATTTTTTTTACTTAATTTTATTGATTTTTTATTGTCATGAAAATTTCTACCTTTTCTAATTTTTGGAAAATAAGGATCATTGTAATCAAAATTAATTTTTTTTCTTTTCAATATTTTCATAAACTCAAAAGAGGGTGACTCTCTATCATCATCAATATTTTTTTTATAGGATATTCCAAGCAATAAAATTTTAATATTTTTTTTATATTTTAAAATTTCAAAAACTTTCTTAACTGTCCATTGTGGTATCTTAGAATTTATTTTACCAGCTAATTTAATAAATTTAGGGTCATAACCATTTTTTTTTGAAATCCATGAAAGATAAAATGGATCAATAGGAATACAATGTCCTCCTAAACCTGGACCAGGTAAAAATTTTTGAAATCCAAAATTTTTAGTAGCTGCTGCTTCAATAGTATTAAATATATCAATATTTAACTTATCACAAATAATTTTCATTTCATTCACAAGACCAATATTGACTGCTCTATATAAATTTTCTAATAATTTAGATAATTCTGCCTCTTCTATTTGTTCAACTGAAATTATTTTTTTTACAAAAGTTGAATATACCAAATTAATAATTTTTCTACAATTTGGAGTATATCCGCTTACTACTTTGGGAGTATTGTCATAACTAAAATTTTTATCTCCAGGGTTTTCTCTTTCAGGTGAATACCCTATAAAAAAATTTTCACCAATTTTAATATTATTATTAATTATTCTAGTTAAAAAATTTCGAGTAGCACCAGGATAAACAGTACTTTCAAGAATTATAACATGATTTTTTTTAATAAATTTTTTTATTTGTTTTGCACAGTTATATATGTAGCTCATGTCAGGATTATGTGAATTTTTTTTAAGTGGTGTTGGAAGGCAAATTATAATTACATCAATATTGGATAACAAATTGAATGATTTAGATAATTTTTCAGGATTTTTTTTAAAATATTTAAGCGTTAAATTGTTAGTGTTTTTAATATATTTAAGGCCATTTTTTAATAGTGATATTTTTCTTTCATCTTTATCAATACCGTAAACATTAATTTTCTTTTCAATTAATTTTGAAATTAATGGCAATCCAACATATCCGAGTCCGATTACACAAACTGAGAATTTTCTATTTTTAATTTTTGAAAAAAATTTATAATCCATAATTAATTTATATCATAAAAATGTTTTTTAAATCTAAAATAAATCCAGTTTAATCAATTTCAAAATTATTTATTGATTGGTTTAAATATAAAAAATAATTCTTTTTAATTAACCTTTTTAATTAATTTATGCTTGTTCAATAATTCTATATTTTTTACTAGAACATCATAATTACATTTTAAAACCTGCTTTAAATCAGAAATTCTTCTACCATCAGCATAATACAACACATTAAATAAAATTTTTTCTGAATGTGTCAATTTATTTCCAGCAAGACTTCTAAAAATGTTTCTTTTGCTTAAAAAAGGTTCACATTTTGTTTTAGCAAACAGACGATAATCATAGTTGTAATTTTTTTCAATTTTTCTGATTATATTTTTCACAAAATTATAAGATTCTTCTAAAGACCTAGGATTTATAAATTGTAAATTATCTTTAGAGCTATGATACTCTTTAAAGGTACCAAATCTTGATCTCATTAAAGTTACAATTGGCAAGTCTATACCTGGGTAATTATATTGTCTTTCGTCTGATCCACACTCTGTAAACTTATATATTTTTGATTTTCTAAATTTTTTTATTACTTCTTTTGCAACTTTATCTGAATAGCTATTTGCATTTTTTGTTTCAATCATTGAAAAATTTCCCTTGTCACCAATGCACGTAAGATGAAAACCTGCTATAATTCTTTTTTTTAAGTTTTCAAGGTTTTTTGATAAATAAGTTATTGATCCGATAGTTTCAGGAATAAAAAGTATTCTATATGAATAATTATTTTTTTTGGCTTCTAAATATTTGCTTATGTAAGTTAGTATTGTAGGACCGCTCAATTCATTATTTGCTAAAGATGGATGACAAATGTTTGCACTTAGTAAAATTTCGTAAGGACTTTTTCCTCTAATATAAAGCTCTCCTATTGTTAGCGATCCGTTTTTTTTAAAATTAGAATCTATTTTTACATGAAACTTATTACCTTTTATTTTTTTTTTTGATCTTTAGATATACAAAATCCCCAATATTTTTTGTAATATGAAGTTTTATATGGAATTGCACTACTAGATTTTTTATGAACATGAATATGCTTCAAAAGTTCTTTTTTATTAACATATTTATTAACATTGGTTGAATAACTAATAAGGTGTAAGTTATTATTTTTAAAATTAATTATTTTTTTATTTTCTAATTTTACATATGCTTCATTTACATTCCATTCACTTGGTATTTTCCAATCAAAAACTTTTTGACCTGACTTATACTCTTTAATTTTTAAATTTTTAATTATCTTTTTAATATCGGATAGTGTTTTTCTATTGCCATGACCTGTAATACTTCTATTTATAGGAAAGAGTTTTTTTACAAGTTTGTAAATTTTTCTTCCAATTCCTAAAGTCATTTAAGTTAAATATATTATAGTGATTAATTATATATATTATGTTATACAAGAATTGTAAGTAAAATGAGCAAAAAAATAGAAACTCTATTATTTATTTTTTTTAATAAATTATAATTTCCGTTAATATTAGGGCTTATAACTGGTATTACACAATCAATATGTAGATTTTTAATTTTTCTGTCATATAAATTCTATAAAAAAAATTATGTATTTTAATTCTAAAATTAATCCAGTTTTATTTATAGCTGAGGTTGGATCGAATCATGAGGGTAATTTTAAGGAAGCCAAAAAATTAGTTATTAATGCATGTAATTCAAGAGCCGATGTTATTAAACTACAAATATTAACAGCAGAAAAGTTAGTATCTGAAAAATATGATAAAGAAAGATTTTATCATTTTAAAAAACTTGAGCTTTCTCAAGATGAAAATAAAAAACTTTGTAAAATAATAAAGTCAAAAAAAAAATTATGTTCAGCATCAGTATGGGATGTTGATCAAATCGATATATTTAAACAATACATTGATATTTTCAAAATTGGTTCTGGAGATATACATAATTTTGAAATTATAAAGAAAATATTAAAAGTTAATAAACCATTAATTATTTCTACAGGTCTTAGTAACATAAAAGATATTGAACAAACAATTTCGTTTATAAAAAAAACAAACAAAACATTCATAAGCTCAGGTAAACTTGCGTTGCTCCATTGTAATACAGCTTATCCAACCCCCATGGAAGATGTTAGTCTTGGAACAATAAATCTACTCAAAAAAAAATTTAATTTAGTTTTAGGTTATTCAGACCACTCAATTGGAAAAGAAATAATTACTTATGCATTTTTAAAAGGAGCTAAAATCATTGAAAAACATTTTTCCAATAATTTAAAAAAAAAACATTTAGAGATCATGAAATTTCTTTAAACAAAAGTGGAGTAAATAGTTTTCTTGAAAATATTCAAAAAATAAATAATTACTTAAAAGTTCGATATTCACAAACAAAAAGTGAAAAAAAACAAAAAAATTTTTTTTCTTTTAGAAGATCAGTTTATGCTAAAACTGATATTAAAAAAGGTGAATTATTTTCAATTAAAAACTTAATTTGTTTAAGACCTTATAAAAAAAATAATTCAAAAAAATACTTTAATTTAATTAATAAAAAATCTAAATTAAAATATAAAAAAGGTGATCTTATAATTTCATGATAAACGATCCTCTTATAACTGTTTATATTGTAAACAGAAACTATGGTAAGTATTTAGATAATGCATTTAAAAGTGTATTAAATCAAACTTTCAAATCGTTAGAAATAATAATTATTGATGATGCATCCAATGACAAATCGATAAATATAATTAAAAAATATGAATCTAAAAGTTTGTGTAGAGCAATATATAATAAAAGCGCAAAAGGTCTTATTAAGTCTTCAAATATTGCAATTAAAGCTGCCAAAGGTGAATTTGTTATAAGATTAGATGCAGACGATTATTTAGACAAAAATGCCTTAACTATTTTTTATAATGAAATAAAAAAAGATAAAAATATCGCATTGGTGTATTCAGACTACTACCTTGTTGATGAAAAAAAAAATATTTTATACTTAGAAAAACAAATTAAAAGAAGTAAATCATCGCTTGATGATAAACCTGTTTTAGCTGCATGTTGTTTAATTAGAAAAAATTCAATATTTTCAGTAAACTTATACGATGAAAGATTTAACAGACAAGATGGATACGACCTATGGTATAAATTGTTACAAAATTATAAATTAAAACATGTTGCGCTGCCCTTATTCTTTTATAGAAGACATAGGAATAATTTAACAAAAAATCAAAATAGACTTTTCAAAACTAGAACTAAAATTTTAAGAAAATTTTCCGAAAAAAAAAATAAAATAAAAAATCTTCATATTGACTGTGTAATTCCAGTAAGAGGACCAGGTGTAAATAAGCTTTGTAATTCACTAGAAAAAATAAATAATAAACCTTTAATTTTTTATACAATTGATGAAGCGCTGAAAATTAAAGAATTTAGAAAAATTATATTAACAACAGCAGACACAAAGTTAATTCGATTAGTTAAAAAAAAATATAAAAATAAAATTTTATATCACAAAAGGTCAATCAGCCTATCTGAACAAAATATAGATTTTAAAAAAGCAGTTATAAATGCAATTAATAAATTTGAAAAAAAAAATATTGATATAATAGTGATTATGACCTATGAAAACCCACTTAGAAAATCATTTTATGTACAACAAGCTATGAGTAATTTAATTATTCATCACAGCGACCGTGTAATCGGAACTGTACCAGATATTGATAATAATTATTATCAATATTCTGACAAAGGATTAAAGCTTATAAGTAATGAGAAAGGCGATAAATTAAGGTTAGAAAAAAACTTGATTTTAAAAGAAGTTGGTGCATTTACCGTTTATAAATATAAATCTTATTTAAGATCAAATATTTATAAGACCACCAATATTGTTCTTGATGAAAAAGATAGCATAAATATTAATAACAAAAAAGATTTAAAATTTGCAAGAGATATAATGTGAGAGTTTTAGTAACGGGTAATTGTGGTTTTATAGGATTTCATTTTTCTAATTTTTTATTAAAAAAAAATTATAAAGTTTATGGTATAGACTCTATAAATAATTACTACGATATCAAACTAAAAAAAAATAGATTAAAATTATTAAATAGGTACAAAAATTTTAAATTTTATAATTTTGATATTACAAATAAAAATAAATTAATTAATTTTTTTGATAAAATAAAAATTGATTATATTATTAATCTAGCTGCTTATGCTGGTGTTCAGTATTCCTTAAAATATCCCGATCTATATTTTAATACTAATGAAATTGGCTTTTATAATATTTTAGAAAATGCAAAAAGAAAAAAAATTAAGAATATAATTTTTGCATCATCTTCTTCAGTTATCGGAAATAATAAATCAATATATTCAAAAGAAACTGATAAAACAGATTCACCAATCTCCTTATACGCGGCAACAAAAAAAAATAATGAAATAATTGCACATTTTTATGCATCTAATTATAAAATGAGAATAATTGGAATAAGATTTTTCACTGCTTACGGCCCATTTGGAAGGCCCGACTTATCAATTTATAAGTTTGCAGACTCAATTATAAAAAATAAAACTCTTACTTTAAACAATTATGGAAATCATTACAGAGATTTTACATATATAGAAGATGTAACCAAATGTTTATTCAAGTTAATGCATTTAAAAAAATTTCATAAAGTAGATAGAAAAGAAAGTAATTATTTTCAGATTTTTAATATAGGAGCGGGTGAAAATATCAAAATTACTAAAGTTGTGAAATTGTTAGAAAAATTAACTAATTTAAAAGCTAAAATTAAGCTTGGTCCAAAAAAGAAAGGTGATGTAATTTCCTCTAGGTCATCTACAAAAAAACTTTACAGAAATATAAATTACAAGCCAAATACTAAAATCAATATTGGATTAAAAAAATTTATTAAATGGTTTAAAGAATACAAAAATTAAATGAAAAATTTTGATTATACTTATAATGATGTTGAAACTATATTGAGATCACTAAAACTTAAAAAAAATGATTCAGTTTTTTTGTCTACCAGCCTTGGTATGCTTGGAATTCCATCTACAGTAAATAAAAATTACTTTTTAATTTCAAGTAAATGGCTGCTTAAAAGTATAAAAAAAATTATAGGAAAAAAAGGAAATATATTTGTTCCAACTTATTCATATACTTTTGGAAAAAAGAAAAAAGTTTTCAATCCAAAAAAAACAAAGGCTGATATAGGTTATTTCCCAAATTTTTTTCTTAAACAAAAAAAAATAACCAGGTCATCTGATCCAATGATGTCAATTGCAGGCATTGGTCCTGACTGTAGAAAAATTTTACTTAAAAATTCCAACAGCTCTTTTGGTAAAAATTGTGTATTAGAAAGGTTGTTTCTTATTAAAAATTTAAAATGCTTACATGTAGGATTGAGTTATAATTGGATGCCATTCATGCACTATTTAGATTGGAAAAATAAAGTTCCTTTTAGATTTGATAAAAGACTTAGTGGATATATTATTGCAAATAAAAAAAAAAAAAAAAATTCATTGGATATATTTCGCTAGAATTTTAAGAGATGAAACCTTCTCAAATGGATTTAGAATTGGAATTAAAGCTTTAAAAAAAAAGTTATATATGCGATTAGTTTTAGGCAAGTCTATGATTTATATTATTGATTATAGAAAGTTTTATAATTTTTCAAAATATTTAACAAAGAAAAACAAATGGTTAACTGTAGATGGTCCAAAATTTAAAACATAAAAATAAAAAAATTAAAATTGCTATAATTGGAGGAGGTTATGACTCTACGATTTCGAAAACACATCTTAGAAGCATACTTGCAACAAATAAATTTACAATAATTTGTGGTTGCTTTAGTAGAAATCGAAATAAGAATGTTAAAAATTCTGATTTTTATAAAATACCTTTAAATAAAGTATATTCAAGTATTGATGAACTAATAAAAAGAGAAAAAGAAAATATTGAGTTAGCAGTTGTTTTAACACCACCCCATAACAGAAATAAAATATATTATAAATTAGCAAAAAATAAAATAGGAATAATTTCTGAGAAGCCATTTGAGGCAAATATTTCTGAAGCTAAAAAAATTTATGAATTTCTAAAAAAAAGAAAAACTTTTTTTGTAAGTACTTATAATTATTTAGGCTATCCAGCAATTATTGAGTTAAAACAAGCAATTAGAAAAATAGGAAAAGTTAGGAATTTTATTCTTGAAATGCCACAACAATCTTCAATTTTAAAATCAACAAATATAAAAAAATGGAGAAAAAAAGATATAGGTGTTCCAAACTTACATTTAGATTTAGCTAGTCACTTGGTTTCTATTATGATTTATATTTTCAACCAAATTCCTCAAAAAGTGCTTGGGTTTGAGAATAAAAATCAAAAATACAAATATGTAGATAATTGTTACGCTTGGTTAAAATTTAAAAAATTTAATGGCCAAATTTGGTTTTCAAAAAATGCAGCAGGAAATAAAAATGAACTTAGCATTAAAATCTTTGGTACAAAGGGTGGTTTAAAATGGAAACATAGTAGTCCTGAAGAAATTTTATTTAACGATGGTGTTGGACATTCATTTAAAATTGACAGATTAAATCCAAAAACAAAATATCTTAAAATCAGCGATTTATTTACCTATTCTCCAGGACACCCCAGTGGATTTTTAGATGCATTCATTAATATTTATGAACAAATTTTTAATATTTATAGATTTAAAAAAAGCAAATATCCTATTTTTTTAGATTTAAAACAAAATCTAGATATTATATCGGTTATTAACAGTATTCATCTTTCATCAAAAAAAAATATTTGGCAAAAAGTTCAAAGTAAAATAGGCAGATGAGCCAGAAAACTTTAATTTTTGGAGGTGGTGCAATTGGATCCTATCTAGCCGCATGTTTAAACAAGGCAGGACATAAAATTTATTTTTTATGTAGAGGACAACATTATAAAAAAATAAAATCTACTAAATTGAAAGTTCATGTTTATAATAATAAAACCTTAAAACAGGAAATTTTTCTACAAAACTCTAATGATTTTCAAGTAATAAATAATTTAAAAAAAATAAATTATGTAAAATTTGATAATATTTTTATAACTACAAAAATTAATAATAATTTAAAGAAAACATTTAAACTTATTGAAAAATTTATTAGTAAAAAAACAATAATTATTACTCCATGCACAGAAATACCTTTCTGGTGGCATGAATGTTTAAATAGAAAAAAAAAACGGAATTTTGAAAAAAAACTATTCTATTTATTTTTAAAAAATATAAGGAGAAAAAATCTAGTTGGAATGACAATGTGGTTATCAGGAAAAATCATATCCCCTGGATTTATTAAAATAAACCATATTCAAAGAGGTTTTCCTATAAAAGAAGTTTATGGCTCAAGAAAAAAACAAGTAGATATACTTAGAAAAGATTTAAGAAAAACAACTATTTCGCCAAATGTAAAAAATATATTTTCTGAAATTCTTATAAAATCTATAAATTCGTTAGCATTTAATTTAATAGCAATAAAATATAATCAAAATAATAAATTTTTAAATAAAAATTTAATAGCAAAAAAAGAAATTTTAAATATTTTGAAAGAAGGAGACGGAATATTAAAACTAAATAGAATTAGAGTTTTTCAGTCTCCAAAATCCAGAATTAAACAAACTCTTAAAAGTACTACTCATACTATGAGTATGCTTAATGCTTTAAAAAATAAAAAAAAAATTGAGCTAAGATACTTATGGTTAAGTGTAGAAAATTTGATAAATAATATTAATTACAAAATGCTTCATACAAGAAAAGTATATAAACAGGTATTAAAAAAAATTAATGGGCATATTTGACATATTAAAAAAAAATTATTTAATTAGACCAGGCAAAATAGCACTTATTATTGATGATAAAGAATATTCTTATGAAGAGTTTTATTTTTTAGTTTTACAAACAATTAAAAATTTAAAAAAAAACAAATTTAATAAAAATAGCATTGTTTTGCTAATTGAAGATAATAGCCTCACACATATTTTGACATTATTTGCACTGTCTTATTTAAATGCAACAATAGTACCTACCGGATCTTATTATTCTGATAATCATCTTATAGAGATTTATAAAATAACAAAATCAAATAGTTTAATTGGAAATAAATATTATTGTGAACTTTTTAAAAAAAAAAATTTTATTAAAAAATTTTTATGTTCAACAAAATCAAAAAAATTTTCTTATTTTTTTAAAAAACAAAAAAAATATAGTTTAAGTAAATCAAAAATTTTATCTAATAAAGATTATATAATTACTATGAGCTCAGGCTCTACTTCTAAACCTAAACCAATTGTATATTCACAATCTACAAAAATAATCAGATTTAATTTATTTAAAAATTTATATAAACTTAATTATAAAGATACAGTTATTGTCACTTGCCCAATAGACCATTCACTAGGCATGAGAATTCTATTTTTGCCTTTTCTAATGGGTGGCACCTGCGTAGTAATGAAAAAATTTAATAAATCTTTATATTATAACTTAGTAAAAAAATACAAAGTTTCTTTTTCAGTTTTAGTATCAAATCAATTAGAGCAGATAATTAAAGATAAAAAAAATTTTAATTCATTTTTTATTAAAAAAGGTATCGTTTCAGCATCTGCTAAATTGTACAATTCTACTAAAAAAAAATTCATAAAAAAAAAAATGAAATTATATGAAATGTATGGTGCCGCAGAAGTTGGAACTATTACGAGTATAAATCTACTTGAGAACAAAAATAAAACAAAATTTAAAAGCGTAGGAACAAGTTATAATAGAAATATTAATTTTAAAATTCTTTCTGACCATAATTCTTTTCTAGGAGCCAATAAAATAGGTGAAATTATTTGTAGGTCACCTGGCAGGCTTAAGTATTACTTGAATAAAAAAAAAAAAGATAAAAATGATTTTTTTAAAGGCTACTTCAAGACAGGAGATTTAGGTTATAAAGATAAAGACAACTATTTATATTTTTTATCCAGAAAAAAAAATATTATTAGACGTAATGGAATAACAATATATCCTGAGGATTTAGAATCAATATTTCTAAAACATAAATTTATTAAAGAAGTATGTGTAATTGGAATAGAAAAAAATTATAGTACTGAGATAATTATATTTGCAGAAAGAAGCAAATATTGTTCTGAATTTTCTATTAGAGAGCATTGTTTAAAAAATTTATCTAGTTTCCAAATGCCAAACAAAATTTGTATTATAAATAAATTTCCAAGAACTAATCTAGGAAAAATTCAGAAATATAAATTAAAAGAACTATTTATTTAATTTCTTTTCAATTATTGAAACAATTCCTTTAACTGTCATATATTTTTTAGAAGTAGTTTCTTTTGGATTTAGGATAATTTTAAATTTTTTTTCTATTTGAAGGTTAAATTTTAAAATTTGTATTGAATCTAGGTGACCACTTTCAATAAAATTAAAATTATCAATATTTTTTTGTTCATTTTTGCTTATTGGATTAGCTTTTTTTAAAGTTTTAAATATAAAATCTTTAATATTTTTTTTTTTCATATTGTGTATAAAACAAATTATGGATTATGACTTAACAGTAATTATACCCTTTTTCAATTCTAAAAGATTTATTACTAAGATTTTAAAAAATTGTTTAGACATCTCAAAAAAAAATAATATAGAATTTATTTTTGTTGATAATAATTCTTCAGATAAATCATTTAAAATATTGAAAAAAAAATCAAATAATCTTGATATAAAATTTTATAAATCTAATAAAAAAGATGGACAGGGACCTGGGGTTGCAAGAAATATTGGTATTAAAAAGTCTTGTTCAGAAAACATAATGTTTTTAGATATTGATGATTTAATCCATTTAGATGGTATTAAAAAATTAATTCCATATATTAAAAAAAATAAATTTAATCTTCTATATCTCAAAAAAAATGTTTTTCCTTCAATAAAAAATAAAATTTTTTTTAGTCCATATAGATATTTTAATAAAAGCAACTTAAATATTTTTTTTAGAAACAGTATAAATATGCAGTCAATTGCTATTATATATAAAAAAAATTTTTTAAAAAAACAAAAGATTTTTTTTAAAAAAGGTATTTACGAAGATATTTTTTTTATTTTCAAATGTCATTTTTTTAATAGAAAAAAAATAAAATTTTTTAATAAAAAATTTTATTTAAAAAAAAATTATCATAACTCTATAACAAATAGCAAAATTAACAGGTATCATATTTTGTCTAGATTCAATGCCTGGAAAGATATATATTTTTTTCTTAAAAATAAAATTTCAAAAAATAAATTTAAAAAAATAAATTATGATTTGCAGTTCAGAATAAGAGGAGAGATTTATAATGATTATATTAAGATTGAAAAATATTATAATTTAAACAAAAAAATCAAGAATGCTTTAGTCAATTATCTATTACATTTATATTTAAAAATTCTTGATAAAAAATTTTTATCAGTTACAAATAAAGATCATATATTAAAAAGATTATTAAATAATGTATAAAACCTGCAGAGATATCGAAAACTCATTATATATTGCACCAAATGAAATTAGATCTTGCTGTCAAAGATTTTTTCATAAAGGCAAAATTAGAGGTGATGCAAAACTTATTAAAATAAAGGAAGGAAAAACTCCAACAATTAAAGATTTAGTTGAGGCAAGAAAAAAAATATTAGATGAAATTCAGAATGATAAAAATGAAGATTGTTTGGGATGTCCTTTTATAACCTCACAAGAAAAAAAACCCAAAGCAACTGGCAATGTTTCCCATTTATCAATAGAACATCATTCAGTATGTAATCTAAGATGTAATTATTGTAGCGAGGTATATTGGGGAGGAAAAAAATCAAAATATAACGTAGTTGATTTTATTACTTATCTAAGTAAAGGCAGAGCTTTAGACAAATGCGATCAAGTGGTCTGGGGAGGTGGAGAGCCTACTCTTGATAAATCTTTTGAACAAATTTTTGAAAACATTCATAAATATGCTAGTCCAAATATTTATCATAGAGTATTTACTAACTCAGTCAGGTATAGTGATACTGTAGAAAAATTTTTAAAAAAAGGTTTAATAAAAATTACAACAAGTATTGATGCTGGTACCCCCGAAACTTTTAAATTTGTAAGGGGAAGACCAAAATTTTTAAATGTTTTTGAAAATCTCAGCAGATATGCCAAAGTTGATCCAAAAAAAATAATTATTAAGTATATTTTTACTGAAGATAATAAAGAGGAAAGTGAGCTAGATTCTTTTGTTAAAAATTGTTTAGTTCATGAATTACAAAACTGTAATTATCAAATAAGCGTAAACTATAAAAAAGAAAATTTTGACCTTAAGTTCTTAAAATCAATACTTTACCTATTTTCAAAATTAAATAATTCTAATATTAAAAAAGTTTTTATAGATGATCATATTATGTTACGTTTTAGTTCCCTTAACTTAAAAGAAGAAAAAGAAATCATTGAATATTTAAAAAGTAAAAATTCGAGTGATATAATATTAAATCCAGATGAGATTAAAAACTTAATAGTTTTTGGTGCAGGAAAAATAGCAACAGAAATTGTTAAAAAAACTAACTTTTTTAGGAAAATTGAAAATTTTGACCTTGTTGATAGTGATATTAATAAAGTTGGAAAAAAAATCTTAAATAGCGAAATAAAATCACCTCAAATACTTAAAAATGATTCAAGAAAAATTTTTATCGCTTCTGCCGAATGTTATGATGAAATTCATAATTATATTAAAAATTTAAAAGGTAATACAAATAGTATTTTAAACGGTATTATAATTTAGTTTAAAACGTTCTTGCCCGGTTATAAATTTTTTACCCATGTGATGAAACGCACAGCCCATGACTATCCTAATTTTTTTAGATGTGTTAAAACCACTTCTGTGTTTTAAATTTAGATGAAATAAACCTGCATCTCCACTATTGAGGTTCATATTTCTTTTGTTAGCATTTTCCGCTTTGCTAATATTAACAATTCTTTGTTGAGTTTTGTTTTTTAATAGTTTTGTTGGCTTAGTTTTAATGGATTTTTTATGCGATTTAGGAATATAAATCATAGTTCCATTTTTTTTACTAACTTTAGTAATAGGGATCCAGCAAATTCCTGATTTTTCTCCTTTTCTTGAGCTCATTGGGTAATAACTTGAATCTTGATGCCAGTTAAGTGTATTTTTTTTGTCTAAAGGAGCATCAAATCTTAACATAAAACCATTTAAATATAAAGAATTTGGACTAACTCCCAAAGTTTCAGAAAAAAAATTCAGTATTTTTTTTTCAAAGAATATTGATCTTAATTTTGCATTTAGATTTATTCTATCATAAATATCTCCAAATTTTTTTGGATTTAAATTTCTAAAATTTATTAATTCTTTATGAAACTTAAAATTTTCAATATCAAATTTTTTATTTAATTTTATATAAGGTTTAAATGCATCATAAATTACATTTTTAATTTTAATCTTATTTTTTTTACTTAATAAATTTTTTTTTATTATAATTCCATTAAGTTCAAATTTTTTTCTGCCATTTGTCATATTGTATTTCTTCAGTATATTCTTTAAGTAAAAATTTTATTTATCAATAAAATTTTAAATTATCAACTATTAATTAATTTGATTATAATATAACAACATATTTTAAAATTAAAAAATAAATTTTTATGATTAAACAAAATTTTTTTCTTACTACAAGAACTGATCAAAACAATATGTATAAATTTATAATTGGAATGTGTTATAAAGATGCAAATCATACTAGAAAAAAAAAAACTTGAAATTAAACAATTAAAATTATTAAAAAAACCGTCAATAAATTTTCTTTTATTTATTTTTTTTTGTTTCTTAAAAGGAAATTTTTTTAGTAAAGAAAAAATATTAAATATAAGATATAAAAAAATTAGAATTGGAAAGTATGTTTTATCTTCATTGTATCAAAATTATTCTTCATATATTTCTAATTTTAGTTTTATATATAATCTTATTAAAACAATTTTTAAAGCCTCTCTTTACATTAAAACTGCCGAATATTATTGTAAAAACATAACTTTTAATCATGTTTATTTAGATCACGTATATTACCTTAACGGAATTTATTTTGATTTTTTTGCAGGGAAAAAAAAAGTTGTTTATACAAATGATTATCCTGGAAGTATATTTAGAATTAATTTTCAATCTAAAAAAAATCAGCAAAAATTATATTATGAAAATTTTATGAAGATTAAATTTTCATTAAATATCTTAAAAAAATCGGAAAGATTAAAAATATCAAAAATCAGAAATAAAGTTTTGGGTCATAAAAAGTATTTTGATTGGATTAAAAATATAAAAATGATCGAATTTAAAAAAATATCAAATATTAATAAATATGATTATATTATTTATACACATTCATTTACCGATGCTCAGTTAATTTTTGGTCAAAGTGCTTTTGTAAATACACTTGATTGGTTGTTATTTACAATTCAAAAATTATTGAATAATAGAAAAAAAATTATCATTAAATGTCATCCTTCTTTTTGGGATAAATTTGAGCATAATGTTTATGATCGATTTATATTTAAAAAATGTTTATCAAAATATTTTAATAATCCAAATATTCTTATTTTAGATAAAGCATATTCAAATAAAAGTTTAATTAATCATTTGAATGATAAATGTATAGCAATAACTCATCATGGAACAGTTTCTCTTGAAATGATTCAAAATAAATTTAAGGTAATATCTTCAAATTGCAATATATGGGAACAAAGTTACCAACTTACAAATTGTTGGTCCTCAAAAGAAGACTATTCAAATCTATTAGATTATAATTGGGATGATCTTAAATTTCATAATGATAAACATTTTCAAAATTTAATATTTAATCTTTTCTATGGAGATAAAACGCACTTTTCTAAAAATGAACATACAAGAGTAATTGTTAAATACCTAAAAAAATATAGAATAAAATCTAATCAAGGAAATAATTTTGATTTAAAAAGCAATTTAAGTAAAAAAATATATAATAAAATTATTAGCAATTATAAATCATGCATAGATTACAAATAAAACACATAAATGAAATACAAAAACTACTTTTTTTTATTTTATAATATATTATTAATAATTAATGATCAGAGTTTGGAAAACCATTAAACCATCAAAAAGAAGAAATATTAAGCAAGAACTTCAATATTTGAAAAAAAAAGGGATAATTTTAAGTCCCTGGATAGAAAATATTTATTTAAACAAAAAAAATAGAATAAAACTTTCGAAAAAAAATTTTAAACTTTATAGAATAAAAGTAAGAAATTTAGGTTTTAAAAAAGCTACTAAATTAGAAAAAATATATAAAAGATTAAAAAAAATGAAATTTTTATTAGTTCAACCAGATGTAGCTCTAAGAGTCAGATTATATTACAAAAATCAAAAAAAAGGTGAGTGGTTAAGATTTGCAACTCCTCTTGACTCTATGGTGGATTCAGATGGGGTTCCACATTTACCCAAATTAGGAAGTGCTTTAAATAAATTATTTATTGAAACATATTGGTCGTATAAAGGAGCAATATTTCATCCACATAATGAGTTTGTTGTAACTAAAAATGATTTTTAAGAAAATTAAAATAAATAAAAAAATTATAAAAAACAGAATTGTTGTTTCACCCATGTGTCAGTATTCTGGGGATAAAGGGTCTCCATCAAGTTGGCATTATCAACATCTTGGAAAATTGTCATTATCTGGTGCTGGAATGTTAATGGTAGAATCAACATCAATTAACAAGGTTGGAATGATTACTCATAAAGACTTAGCGCTGTATAACGATAACCAAGAAAGAAATTTTAAGAAACTTGTAAAATTTATAAAAAAAATTTCAGATATTCCAATTGGGATTCAAATCTCTCATTCAGGTAGAAAAGGATCTTCTTTTATTCCATGGATAAAATCAAACACACCACTTTCAAAAAAACAAAATAAATGGAAAACAGTTGCACCATCAGCGATTAAAAAAGATAAAAATTGGCCTGTACCTTCACACTTAACAATGGCTGGAATAAAAAAAATAAAAAACGATTTTATGAAAACGTCTTTAAGAGCTAAAAGAATCGGTTTTGATTGTATTGAAATTCACATGGCACATGGTTATTTGTTGCATCAATTTTTTTCTCCAATTTCAAACAGAAGGGCAGACGATTATGGAGGAAACTTAGTTAATAGGTCAAGACTTCTTTTAGAAATTGCAAAAAATGTAAGAAAAATCTGGCCAAAAAATAAAATATTAGGAGCTAGAATTAATGGTAACGATCATTTGAAAAATGGGGCTAATGTTAAAGATAGTATTTATTTAGCAAATAATTTAAAAAAAATTGGTTTTGATTATGTGTGTGTTTCAAGTGGAGGAATAATAAAAAAAACTAATTTAAAATTTTATAAAGGTTTTAGAATTAAATTGGCAAACAAGATAAAACAAAATACAAATATTGTAGTAAGAACATCTGGTTTAATTCACGATCTAGGTTTTGCTAATAAAGTAATTAAAAAAAATAAATGTGACTTAATAGCAGTTGGGAGAAAGTTTATTTTAGATCCTAACTGGATACAAAGGATAAAAAAAGAATCAATTAAATCGATTCCACCCCAATATCTTAGAGGATTAATTTAGTTTTTTAACTAAAAAATTTTTTTAATCCTTTACAAAAAATTTCAATTATTAAATTTATATTCTGTTTTTTTGCTGAAGTTGATAAAAAAATAATTCCACTTGGTGGATAGTAGATTTTATTTTTAAGTAAAAATTTTTTAAAATTTATTATATTAATATTTTTTTCTTTTTCTAAAAAATCTCTTTGAATTCTATTGTTAATTTTTTCTTTTGTAAAAACTAACCTCATCATATTATCAAATCTATATACACGAAGATCTAGATTATTCTTTTGTATAAATTTATTTATTTTATTTTGAAAATAATTAGAATTTTTAATTAAATTATTTATTAGATTTTTTTTTTTTATTAAATGTTCAAGAGTTTTTAAACCCGAGTATACTGAAAACGTATTTGCAGAAAATGTTCCTCCAAAAATTATAGGTTTATTTAGTTTATCAATTTTATTTTTTATTTTTTTTGTTATTCCAATTGCCCCAATGGGGAAACCTCCTCCCAAAACTTTTCCCATAATTGTAATATCAGGTTTTATTTTAAATTTATTTTGAACAGATCCATTTTTAAATCTAAAACCTGAAACTATTTCATCAAAAATTAAAATAATATTATTTTTTTTACAATAATTTTCTAAAAATTTTAAATATTCTTTACAATTTTCTATTGGTAATGATCCCATTACAGGTTCAATTATTAAGCAGTTAATTTTATTTTTATACTTATCCAAAATTTTTTTTGAATTTTTAATATCGTTGTAAGGTATAAATTTTAAATTTTTTCTCTCATTTTTTTTTAGACCAGAAGAAATAGGAACCGGAGAAAATTTTTTATCTGCTAAATATAGTGTTTGATCTACAGATCCATGCCAACTGCCAGTTACTGCAATAATAATTTTTTTATTATTTATAGCTCTACACACTCTGAATGATTTAATTATACTTTCTGATCCAGAGTTACAAAAAACAATACTTTTAATATTTGGAAAAAAAAACTTTACTTTTTTTGCTAATTTATTTGCATACAAATTTGGGTGTGCAAATATTGATAAATTTTTATTTTTGAAATCACTTAAAGTTTTTTTGAAAACATTACTACTGTGCCCTAAAAGCATCACACCACTGCAATAAGATAGATCAAATAATTTTTTTTTTCCTATAAAAATTTTATCATCTTTGCCACCATCAAAATAATAATTTGAATTTTGATACTGCTCATTAATTATAATATTATTCATATTATTAATCTAAAATCTAAATTTTGTAGATTGATCTCCAAATTTCAGCGTGATTTTTTCCAAGAAGAGTACCGTCCGCATTACAGTCAGAGCATGGCTTTTCACATCTTTTTCCATCCAATAAATTTTTTCTAAATTTGGTCATATGATTTCCCTTCCATATATCAATAATTTCTTCTTGCATCATATTACCCATCGCTCTTCTTCTTTGCCAATCTTGAGGACATAAAAAAATATCACCGTTCCAATCAATTAAAAACTGATATGAAGGATAATAACATATTCCATGCACCGATGTTTCTAATTGATTTCCTATTTTCATGGTTCCTGTTCTATTAGTAAGCTTAACTCCAAAATTTTGTGTTTCGTCATACCATCTGTCTCTAAGTATTACAAAATCTTCTGGTACCTTAGCTTTACTTATAATATTTTTAAACTTTTCAATTTGTTCTGGTCCATCATACATGCTAATTAAACATCTGCCTGCTTTAGCATCATATAGTTTACGAAGCATTTTTGGAGTTAACACATCTCCATTCGTAACAATTTCTACATTTGAAACTTTTGATAATTTTTCTGTTATGTATTCTATATCTTTATGTAACAATGGTTCGCCATAACCACAAACTGCGATTGAACCGTTGTAACCAATTTTTTTAAGATCTCTATAAAGTTTATCAATAAGTTTTCTGCTCATTTTTTGATAAGTATCCGGAGCTATTGAGCTGTCAGATTTTGGACAAAAAATACATGATCTGTTGCAAACATCAATGATACTAATTTCTATCCAGGTAGGCAATGGAACTTGATTATAAAATTTTATTCCCTCATCTACTATTAGTTTTCTTCTTCTAATATTTTTTTTTATAGTTTCTTTTGGATCTAGTGGAACTGGAGGTTTGTTATGTCCTATGTTTTTCATTTAATTATAATAAATTGTAATCAATTTTTTTTTTGTTAGAATTTTCGTTAGCAAGTATTTTTTTATTATTTTCTAGTTCGGTTCTTAATTCATCATATTCTTCCATTTTTTTTTTCATAAAATTTATAGTAAGAGAAGTTTTTGAAGAAATACCTCTGGGAGTTAAAGTATAAAAATAGTTAATTTTTTTTTTATTTTTTTTAAAATTTTGAATTTTTATTAGCCCTTTTTTCTGTAGTTCTTTTAAGCAATAATTTAACTTACCAAGGCTAAATCCTAGCTCATTCGACATTTGTCTTTGAGACTGTTTTGATTTTTTTGCTATCTTTCGTAATATAAAGAAATAATCTTCTTTCATTTTATTTTAATTGTTCATATATTGAACATTATAGTTCAGGTTATAGAGCGTAAGGTAAATAATTTCAACTACATAATCTAAAATGATAAATCTAAATAAAAGTAGCTATTATAGTCACAAATATAACGTAAAATTAATACATAATGTTTTGAAATATTGTAAATCAATTTTGTATATACTAAAAAAATTAACTTTATCTTTGAGAAAAAATTATATTAAAATTTTTATAATGCATTTAAAAAATATTATATATAAATGAAAAAAAAATATGTAGCTTTTATATCTGATTCAAACGATATAAAAAATGATTATTTAATTTACGAATCTTTTTGGAAAAATGTAAGTAAAAAATTTGTAAAATTTTACTTTATAAATCTTAATTACGTAATAAATAAAAAAAAAAATTTTAAAGATAATAATTATATAAAAAAAAATTTTCCAAAAAACTTAATTATTTTTAATCCAAAATCATATTTTGAATTGGAATCTTTTTTAAGAAAAAGACAAATTATTGTTTTTAATGGCCTTGGAAGAGATATAAAATATTTTTATGCATTGTACATTTTAAAAAAATTTAATTGTAAAGTTCTTTTAAACTTGACTATAGGTTACACCGGACAGGGTAATAATTTTTATTTTGATAGAAATAATAAAATAAAAAACCTACTAAAATATCTAAAATTTATTTATTTAAAAAAAATTGTATATTTTTTATTTAGATTTTTGGTACTAATTAATATTTTTCCAAAAATTGATATATTATTTGATGGTTCAAAAAATAATGTTAAAATTTATAAAAATTATATTACACACAAAATTAGAAAAAAAATTCCGTGGCTAGATATAACTTATGTCAAAGAAATTAAACACGCTAATTTTAGATCATATGAAGAATTAGTAAAAAAAATACCTTACCTTGAAGATAAATATATAGTTTTTTTAGATTCAAATTTTGATCATGGTGATGCAGCTAAGTTTCAAGGTGAACAGAATGAAAATAGTAGAAAAAAATATTATTTTTATCTTAAAAAAGTTTTAACTAAAATTAGCAAATTATATAAAAAAAAAATAGTTGTATGTCTTCACCCGAGTACAAATGCACAAAATTTTAAAAAATATATAAATATAAAAAAAAATATTAAAATTGTTAAATATAAATCGTCTTATTATATAACTAAAGCTGATTTAGTGCTTTTTCATGAATCTAGTATTATTTTAGATGCAATTTTTTTAAGAAAAAAAATTATAAACTTAAGATCTTCTTTAATGGGAAAATACTTTGAAAACTCCAATAAGAAATATTCAAAACTAGTGAGGATTCCTTATATTAATCTAAATAAATATGAACATATAAATAAAAATTATATTAATAAATTTTTTAAAAATAAAAAAAATCTATATCACAACTATTTAAAAAGTTTTTTAACATTTGATATTAACAATATTCAAAATTTAAATGATAAAAGTTTAAATGGTTCTGAGCAGATAATTTCTACAATAAAAAAAAAATATTTTGATAGTTAAATTTTTTTAAGTTTATTTTTTAAAAAAGAAGGGATTTTTATATAATTATTATTAGGCTTTCAAAACTTTGGATAATTTCAAAAAAAACTATTTTTTATGTTAATAAATTATACTATAACTTTAAAATATAAAGTATATTAAGGTATATTAAAGAACTAATTTTCATGCATGCTTAACTAATGTTTTTACAAAAAATTTATAGTGTTTTAACTAATAAGGAAAGAAAAGAAATATTCATTACAGTTTTTTTATTAATAATAAAAAATGGTCTTGAAATATTAAGTATTGGCTTATTAATACCTATTTTGTCTTTTATTGCTGATGATAATAAGCAAAATTTTATTTATGATTATTTTGATTTTTTAAATGAATTAAATAGCAAAGAAACTATAATTTTATTTGTTTCAACCTTCATATTCGTTTATTTTATAAAAACAATTTATATTCTTCTTTACAATAGATGGTATGCAAAATTATTAAATAATTTAACTGCAGGCGTAACACAACGTGTTTTATCTAGATATTTAGATAAAAACTATAATTTTTTTATAGAAAACAACTCTGCGTTATTAACTAGAAATTTATCAAATGAAACAGCTGTGTTTTCTAATGGGATTATAGGTTCAATAATTGGTTTAGTTACTCATTTAGTATTTATAATTTCAATGTGTTGCTTTTTGATAATTTATAATTTTTATTCTCTTTTAGTTATTTTTGCTTTATCAATAATTTCTCTACTGATTATTAAAGTAACAAATGATAAGTTTTTAAAGTGGGGCAAAATAAGGCAAGATGAAGCAGCTTTATTTTTAAAAAAAATTAATGAAATTGTTGGAAGTATTAAAGAAATAATTTTGTATGGAAAGAAATTTCTTTTTTTAAAAGATATTAGCTTTCATATTAAACGTCTCGCACAAGCCAATATTTTTAGAGATGTTTATCTAACTGTAATTGCTCCAATAATTGAATTTATTGGAATTTTTATTTTTTTTTCATTTCTTTTAGGTTTAATAATTTATTCATCTTTAAGCTTAGGTGAAATAATTATTTTATTTGGTGTTTTTGCTTTTGCAGCAATTAAACTTTTGCCAGCAGTTATTGGATCAGTAAGAGCTACTCAGGCAATTAAGTTTAATTTACCATCGCTAGATGTAGTTTATAAAATATTAAATGAAAAAATAGACAACAATTATGAAAAAGAAGAAAAAAAAAATTATTATAACAGTATTACTAGTTTGAAATTTGAAAATGTTGATTTTTCATATAAATCAAAAAAATTTAATATACTTAACAATGTAAATTTCGAAATTAATAAAGGTGATAAAGTTGCGATAATAGGAGAGACGGGTTCTGGCAAAACTACTCTATTAAATTTAATTTCTTCGTTAATTTTTCCTAATAAAGGAAATATTACGGTTAATAATATTAAAGAAAAAAATTTATATACAAATATTAGAAAAAATATTGGTTATGTATCTCAATCAGTATATCTTTTAGATAATTCAATTTTTTATAATATTGCTCTTACTGATGATCTTAATGAAAAACAAAAAGAAGAAATATTATCAATCTTAAAATCAATGAACTTAGATCAAATTGACAATGAACTTTCAAAAGATATCATTTCTATAGGTGAAAAAGGATCTAAACTTTCAGGAGGACAAATACAAAGATTGGGAATTGCAAGAGCAGTTTTTAGAGATCCAAGTATATTGATTTTAGATGAAGCGACAAATGCATTAGATAAAGCTAATGAAGAAAAGGTTTTAGATTTTATATTTAAAAAATTTATAAATAAAATTGTTGTATTATGTACTCACAAAAAAGAACTTTTAAAATATTGCAACAAAGTGATTGAAGTAAAAGAAGATTCTTTAGAAATTAGAAAAAATTAATTTCTAAAAATAGTCTTATTCATCCTATGCTTTTTTATAAAAATAAACTATATATCTTAATAAATATATACCTACTAAATTTAAAGTTTTTTTAAAATGTTAAAAAAAATTTGTTTCACAATTATAAAATTTTCAGTTTGGTTTGTAAAAAAAATTAAACTTGATATAAGCGCCTTCGACAAAATAATATATTGCGTAGGTGATGTTAAAATTGGTCAGAATAAAGAAAAATATGAAATTACTAAAGATTTAACCGAAACTGAAGTTAAGATTTTTTCTCAAAACGGAGAAGATGGAATTATTGATTTTTTATTTAGTACATTAAAACTTAGATCTAGAAATTTTGTTGAAATTGGAGTTGGAAATTACAGAGAGTCCAACACAAGATATTTGTATAATAAATATCATCCAAAAGGCCTCATCATAGATTGTATTGAAGATATGGAAAAAAAAGTTAAACCTTTTGTTAATTTATGGAAAGGAGATTTGAGAATAGTTAATACACAAATTAATTCAGATAATATTCTCCCAGCATTAAATGAACACTGTGATTACAAAATAGATATATTTAGCCTTGATATTGATAGTATAGATTATTGGATTATAGATAAGTTACCTAATAATATCTCCAAGATATTTGTTGCAGAATACAACCCTGTTTTTGGACCAGATTTAAAAATAACAGTTCCTAATATAGAAGGATTTAATAGAACTCAGTATCATTATTCTAATCTTTGCTATGGTATGTCATTAAGAGCTTTAATAGATATAATGAAATTTAAAGGCTATTATTTTATTGG
>MDTG01187281.1_pt1 | contig 32268 bp, 23 predicted proteins | sample 811421 | NCBI WGS metagenome assembly MDTG01 (sample SAMN05326645, study PRJNA326480) | marine metagenome | isolation source: seawater | place: Pacific Ocean: South East | collected 2011
CTGCGCCTCTGCGTCTCTGCGCCTTTGCGTTGAAAGACGATTCGGAGCGACGCCCCCGCTCACACGACCGTGGCGCAGGGAGGTCGAGGCTGCAGCGACAGCCATTCCTAACTCCTGATTCAAATTCAAATTCGATCGGAGTCATGGCGCTCACGACCCCCGCGCCCCCCCTTCGCCCCGCGAAGCGACGCCGCCGCAGGCCCATACCCGGCCGTCACTTCACCCTGCTCGAGATCCTCGTCGCCATGAGCATCCTCGTGGTGCTCGGGACCTCGCTGATGGTGATCCTGCGCGGCGGCCTCCAGACCTGGCGCCGGAGCGAGGCCCGCCGCGAGAGCTTCGACCACGCCCAGGCGGTGATCCTCCAGCTGCGCGACGACCTCAACAACGCGCTGGCCCCGCCCGAGTCGCCGCTGAAGGGCCTGGGCGAGGTCGAGGCCCGCCTGATGTGCATGCCCGGCGCCGGCGGCCGGACCCAGCTCTTCCTGGTCCGCTCGCTCAAGGCCGAGAACGAGCATCCGATCACGGGCCACGCGGGCAGCCAGATCGGCGCCGACGCCGTGATCGATCAGCGCGACGACCTGGCCGAGGCGCGCGCTTCGCGCCTGCGCGCGACGGGCGGCGAGGCCGAGGTCGCCTGGGTCCACGGCCCGGGCGGCGTCCTCTACCGGGGAATCCGGACCCCGATCGGTCCGCCCGGGAGCCTCTTCGAGCCCGACAGCTTCGAGCTCTCGCCGCCCCCCGGCGCGGCGCCCGCGGCCCCGGCGGCCAGCCAGGCCGGCCCCCAGCCGGCCCTCCTGCGTCCCTTCGCGCTCGAGGTGATCCACTTCGAGTGCCTGTTCTGGACCCAATACACGACGACCTGGTCGACCAAGGACCCGCCCCTGCGCAACCCGCGCCCGAGCGAGCGCCCCGGGCCGCTGGACTACTGGGACTCGACGCGGGCCCTGCTGCGCTTCCCCAACGCCGACCCCGACGTGTTCCACACCTTCAAGGCCGCGGACTCGCTGACCGACCCGCGCGACGACATCTTCCCCGCCAACGTGCAGGTCACCCTCGCCTTCCGCGAGCCCTCGCCCGCGGGGAGCTCGACCTTCCTCGCCGCGCCCGTCGACCCGGGCGACGAGGAGATCCGGGTCGAGGACCCCTCGCGCCTGCCGGCCAAGGGCTTCGTCTACGTCAACGAGGAGTGGATCGCCTACGAGGCGATCGAGGGGAGCACGCTCCAGGTCAGCCAACGCGGCGCCCGGAACACGCAGGCCCAGAAGCACGAGGGGAGCGAAGAGGTCTACGCGGGCCACACCTTCAGCGCGGTCCTCGAGGTGCCCGCCTGGCGTGAAGACCCCTCCGACGGGGCTGGGAGGCGACCGTGAGGCAGCGCCGCGCCTTCTCCTTGCTCGAAGTGATCGTGGCCCTGGGGGTGCTCTCGATCGGCGCGACCGCCGCCTTCGCGCTCCTGGTCGCCGCGGCGGCTGCCGGGCGTCGCGCCGAGCACGAGGTCAACGCGGCCCTGATCGCCGAGACGGTGCTCAACGAGAGCCACCTCGACCCCGGCGTGCAGGTCACCGACTACCCGGCGATCGACTCGGTGGATCCGCCCCCGGGCGTCGCCACACCGCCGCCCCAGCCGCAGGGACGCGAGAGCCGCTACCTGGTCATGGACGACCAGTGGTCGCGCTACCCCGACTACCGCTACGACCTGATCCTGACCCCCCTGCCGGGCCCCGATCCGAGCCAACCCTGGCACTTCCTGCTCGAGTGCCGTGTGCGCTGGTCCCAGAAGGGTCGTCGCCGCAGCGCGCTCTTCTCGACGGTCCGCCTGCGCACCCCGACCCACCTCTACCCGGCGCCGCAGCGCCAGTAGCGTGGACTCCGAGCTGCGACGCCGCCGGCGCGGCGGCGATCCGGGGGACCCCGAGGAGCGCGCCTACGAGCTGCGCCAGCGCTTGCGGGCCGGCGAGCTCGCCCAGGACCGGGTCCGCCTCGCCGCGCACGCGGGCGACGAGGGCGCCCGGGCGGCCTGGCCCGAGCTCGAGCTGCTCGAGGGGCACGAGAACTTCAACGGCTGGGTCGCGGCGCTCTGGTCCTGCGGGCGCGAGGCGGTCGTCCGGCTGGCGCTCGCCTACGAGCGAGAGCAGGGCCTCGAGGACGACCCGCGAGTGCTGGCCTGGCTGGCCGACCCCAGCGCCGAGCACGGCGACCGGCTGCGCGCCCGGGTCGAGCGCGGGGTGTGGATCCCTCCCAACGAACACGGGTCCCGCAGCGGCAGCTCACTCCGGGTCGCGCTGGCCCTCGACCCCAGCGAGGTCGCCGTCGTGCGGATCGAGCGCACCGGCTTCGACGAGGTCCCGACCACCCTCGAGCTGCGCTGCGACGCGACCCACGTGTTCGCGCACCACTACGCGGGCCTGCTTGCGCGCCGGCCTCTGGACGACCCGCTGCGCGCACGACTGCGCGCCGAGTGGGTCCCTTGGCTGCTCCAGTAGTTAGAGTCTCGCCGTGACGATCGGGCCCGACGACAAGACGGTTCAAATCCCGGAGGGGCAGGGACCCCAGGAAGACGACTTCCCCGACTTCGGCGATATCCCCGAGCAGATCGGGGACTTCTCGATCATTCGCGAGCTCGGCCAGGGCGGCATGGGCGTCGTCTACGAGGCCAAGAGCGAGCGCCTGGGGACCAACGTCGCGCTCAAGGTGATCGCCGAGAACGCCAAGGACTACGAGACGCAGCGCTTCCAGATCGAAGCCCGAGCGGCGGCGCGCCTGCGGCACGAGCACATCGTGCGGGTCCTCGAGCACCACCAGACCCGCGAGGGGCGCCACTACCTGGCCATGCAGCTGATCGAGGGCGAGGCCCTCGACGAGGCGATCGAGGCCGAGGGCCCGCTCGAGCCGGGCGAGGTGCTGCGAATGGGGATCGAGCTGGCCGACGCGCTCGCCTACGCCCACGAGAGCTCGGTCCTGCACCGCGACATCAAGCCCAGCAACGTGCTCCTCGACCGGGAGCGCCGCGCGTATCTGACCGACTTCGGCCTGGCCAAGGTGCTGGACTCGAGCACCTACTCGCTCACCAACACGGGCGACCTGGTCGGCACCCCCTGCTACATGTCCCCCGAGCAGGCCCGCGGAGATCGCCACCGCGTCGGCCCGCCGACCGACGTCTACGGACTGGGCGCGACGCTCTATCACGCCCTGACCGGCGCCCTGCCCTACTCGGGGTCCTCGATCACCGAGATCGTGCTGCGGATCGTCAGCCATGACCCCGAGCCGATCCGCAACCTGGCCCCCAACGTCCCGCCCGAGCTGGAGCGGATCGTGCTGCGCTGCATGGCCCGCGAGCCCAGCCAGCGCTTCGCCAGCGCCGGGGAGCTCGCGAGCGAGCTGCGACGCCTGCGCCGCAAGCTGGAGCCCGCCCCCCAGCGCCCCGCCACGCGGCGCTTCGAAGGTCCGGCGGACGAGCCCCTCACGCCCGCCGCTGACCCCGCCGCGGCGCCGGCACCGGCTCAGCCCGCGGAGCAGATCGGCCTCAAGCTGGCCGCGGTCGTGCTCCTGGCGGGGATCGTCGCGGGGCTGGCCTACGACCTCCTGCGGAGCGACTCCAGCGGACCGGCACCGGTCGCCTCGCCGACCGCCAGCAGCGTCCCGGTCGAGCAACCTCAGGGCGCCCCCGCGTGGCTGGCCTGGCGGGCCGCCCAGCGCGACACTCGCCTGCCCCGTGTGATCCCCTTCGCCCACTCGCTGAGCGAGGGCCTCGAGGAGGCCCGGGTCCGCAACGTGCCCCTCGTGGTCGTCATGATCGACTCGGTCCTGGGGGCCCTGCCGCCCTTCATGCACGAGGCCAGCACGGTCAGGACCCTGACCAACGACGCGGTCGTGGTCGCGCTCACGCGCGGGACGCACGCAGAGCAGGGCCAAGCCTGCCCCGTGTTCGGCTCGATCCGCTGCGCGACCCACCAGCGGATCGCCGACGAGGCGCCCCGGGTCTTGCCCTCGCTGGTCGTCCCCAGCGGCAGCAACCCCTTCCCGCCTTCGCTGACCTTCGTCGACCCTCGCAGCCAGCCTCCGGGCCTCCTCTCGCAGGGGACGATGCGACACGAGGACGAGAGCACGAGCAGCGGGATTCGCGCCCTGGCCCTCCACCAGCAGACCCTCGGCGCGCCGAGGATCGGCTGCGCCGACCTGGACCTCCTGGCGAGGCCCCTCGAGCAGCTCTCGGACCTGTCCGCCCTGGTCGCTGCGAGCCAGCTGGCCGGCAAGCACCTGACGCTCGCCGAGCCGATCGGCAGCTACCTCAAGACCCGCGTGGTGCGCCTGGCCGAGCAGAGTGCGCGGAAGCTCGAGAGCGCGCCCGCGGCTCAGCGGGCAGCGCTGCTGAAGCAGCTGCGCGAAGCCCTCGCGGCGGCGCCCGAGGCGCTCGCGAAGCTCCCCAGCGAGTAACCTCGAGCACGCCGCGGGGTATCAACCGCGATTGGAGCCCCAATGAGCGAGCGCGTCCGCTTCCCCGGCGCCGAAGCCGAGCTGGCCGGCCGAATCGACCACCCCCAAGGCCCCCCGCGTGGCTGGGCGCTCTTCGCGCACTGCTTCACCTGCGGCAAGGACCTGGCCGCCGCCCGCCGGATCGCCGACGCCCTGGCCCAGCGTGGCTTCGGCGTCCTGCGCTTCGACTTCACCGGGCTCGGCCAGAGCGAGGGGGAGTTCGCCGACACGACCTTCTCGAGCAACGTGGCCGATCTCGTCGCCGCCGCTGACTTCCTCCGCCGCGAGCACGCCGCGCCGAAGGTCCTGATCGGGCACTCCCTGGGAGGAGCCGCGGTCCTCGCCGCGGCGCAGGCGATCGAGGAGGTCCGCGCCGTGGCCACGATCGGCGCCCCCTTTCAGCCTGCCCACCTCACCCACCTGATCGAGAGTCAGGCGCCCGAGCTGCGAGAAGCCGGCCAGGCCGAGGTCAAGCTCGGCCCTCGCAGCTTCACCCTGCGGGCAGGCTTCCTCACCGACCTCGAGGAGCAGAACCAGCCCGAGCGGATCGCCGCTCTTCAGCGAGCGCTGCTGATCCTCCACGCTCCGGCGGACGAGATCGTGCCCGTGGACGAAGCGCGCAAGATCTATCAGGCCGCCCGCCACCCCAAGAGCTTCGTCTCGCTCGACGACGCAGACCACCTCCTCTCGCGCCGAGCCGACGCGGAGTACGCCGCCGAGGTGATCGCGACCTGGTCCGCGCGCTATCTGCCCGAGCTCCCCGGCCCCGCGCCCGAGGAGCAGGGCGTGGTCCGGGTCGAGGGCGGCCCTGCGGGCTTCGCCAACGCCGTCGTCGCGGGGAAGCACCTGCTCCGAGCCGACGAGCCGCGCTCGGTAGGCGGCACCGACACGGGGCCCGCGCCCTACGACTTCCTGCTGGCGGGCCTGGGCGCCTGCACCAGCATGACCCTCAGGATGTACGCCGACCGCAAGGGCTGGCCGCTCGAAGGCGTCTCGGTCCGGCTGCGACACGAGAAGATCCACGCCGAGGACTGCGCGGACTGCGAGACCAAGAGCGGGCGCCTGGACCGAATCGAGCGCGAGCTCGTGCTGCGCGGGCCCCTCGACCAGGAGCAGCGGGAGCGCCTGCTCGAGATCGCCGACCGCTGCCCGGTGCACCGCACCCTGGAGGGGGAGATCCGGGTCGAGACCCGCCTCAGCGAGTAGGACTCCAGCGCGCCACCGCCTCGACCGTGTCGCAGGGGAGCGTGTTGAAGGCGAGGCGCGCTTGCGGGGCGTGCTCGAACGCGATCAGTCGCTGAGCGCGGCCCGGGCGGTGTTCACGAGCTGGCGAGCGTGGCGCGCCGTGGGGGGCCGCTCGCGCGGTCGGAGCTGCGTCAGCGAGCGGAGCACTCGCCGCAGGGGCTCAGGGAAGTCGTCGGGGATCGGCACCGGCGTCTTGGCCATGTGATCCAGCAGCGCGAGGCCCTTGAGCTCGGGAAAGGGCGTGGTGCCGGTCGCGGCGAAGCGCCCCACGAGCCCCAGCGCGAAGAGGTCGCTGGCCGGGTCTGGCTCCTGGCCAGCGAGGGCCTCGGGCGCCATGTAGGCCGGGGTGCCCATCAGCAGCTGGTCGTGGGTGATCCCCTGGTCGAAGGTCCGCTTGGCCAGGCCAAAGTCGACGAGCACGGGTCGCTCCCAGTGCCCGTTCTCGAGGATCACGTTGCTGGGCTTGAGGTCCCGGTGGACCAGCCCTGCCTCGGCCAGGCAGTTGAGCGCGTCGGTCATGGACTCGAGCAGGGCCAGCACGTCGTCGGGAGCGCCGGGCCCCTGCAGGAGCACGCGCTGACGCAGAGTCGGGCCCTCCACGTAGTCCATGGCGTAGTAGTAGCGCCCCTCGCGCGCGCCGAAGTCACGGACCGTGACGATGTTGGGGTGGTTGACCGAGGAGAGGGCGTAGGTCTCGCGCAAGAAGCGGAGGCGGAACTCGGGCTGGGCCCCAGGGCTGGCGTTGAGCACCTTGAGCGCGACTCGCTCGTTGCTGCGCTGGTCGATCGCCCGATAGACGGTCCCGAAGCTGCCGTGCCCGACGGCCTCCTCGACGTGATAGCGCTCGAAGACGAGGCCTTCGGGAGTCGTGGGCAGGCCGTGCTCGAGACGCTCGGTCTTGCTGTCCCCGTGGCGAGCGAGGTGGATCTCGCACTTGGCGAGCAGCTCGTCGGGGAGGAAGGGCTTGCGAATGTAGTCGTCGGCCCCGGCCGCGAACCCCCGCTTGAAGTCCACCTCGCTGCTGAGGGCCGAGAGGATGATGATCGGAAAGCGGGTCCCGTGGCGGTCGCGCAGCCGCGCTACCAGCTCGAGGCCGCTCCCGTCCGGCAGGCGGAGGTCGGTGATCAAGAGATCAGGCGGAAGGGAGTCGAGGGCCCGGTAGGCCTCGTCGATCCCGGCAAAGGGGATCACCTCGAACCCACGCAGGGTGAGGAAGCGGACCATCATGGTCCGAATCGACTCTTCGTCTTCGACGACCGCGATCCGCTCGGCCACCCTCGCTCCTGCTTGGTCCCATAGTGGCAACTGGCGCGTCCCAACGCACACAATTCCGGAAAGTCCTGACCTGCAAGAGCGCCCCGCCCTCCGACCCTCGCTAGAGCGCTCCGGAACGAAGCGACCCCGCCCGAAGGCGGGGTCGCTGGTGGGTCGGGTCGCCCCAGAGGGCGGCGACGACTACTGGATCTCCGAGATCTCCTTCTCGAGATCGTCCACGCTCAGCTCGGAGCCGACGCTCGAGACGGCCTCGTCGAGGCTCGAGAACTTCGCCTTGAGCTCCTTCTCCTCCTGGATCATCTCGGCCTCGACCTCGCTCTTGGCGATGGCCTTGTCGAGGCTCTTGTTCAGGCTGGTCAGCTGGTCGAGGCTCGGCTCGCCGGTGTGGCCCTCGAGCTCGGTGCCGGTGGCGCAGAGGGCGTTCATGCTCTCGCGGACCTTGGCGAGCTCCAGCTCGGCCTCGTAGGTCTGCATCTGCTCCTCGAGCTGCTCGGCCTTGTCCTTGTAGGCCTCGATCGCGATATCGAGCTTGCCAACGCTGGCCTTCAGCTTCTTGACGATGTTGGTCAGCGTGTCGATCTTCTTGTCGCTGTACTTGCGCTTGAACTCGTTGGTCCACTTCTTGATCTGCTGCTTGGCCTCGTCGGGGCTCATGTTCGAAGCAGCCGGATCGTCCGAGATCGAGATCGTCTCGGCGCCGTCCTTGACGCCCTGCTTGTACTTGGCGATCGCGCCCTTGATCAGCGCCTTGGCCTTGCCAGCGGTGGCGGCCTTCTCGTCGAGCTCCTTCTCCTTGAGCTTGAGGTTGGTCTTGAGCTCGATCTTCTTGTCGGTGAGGTCCTTGACCTTGCCGTTGAGGTCAGCAATGGCGCGCTGGTAGTAGCGCTTCCAGTGCTTCTTCATGGACGCTTCGTCCATTTTCTTGAGCTCGTCCATCATGTCTTCCCACGAATTGCGGACGGTCTCCTTGCCAGGAGTGCCGTCGGGGCAACCGGTCAGACTGACGAGGGCTCCAAGCAACACGAACGGAATGAAGAAGCGCTTCATAGCCTCTCTCCTTCTCTGGGCCCGCACGCGTCGCGAGCCGACTCGGTTTGATTTGCAGTGACTCCCCGACCGGTATTCCAGCCGGCCCTAGGAGCCATTGGGCGTGTTCCACTTCCCCGCCCTTGACGCGGCGAAACTATACCCCTACCCCGCAAGTCGTGCCCGTTCTTTCCGTTGGAACGCCGCGCCCCCCTCGGTCATTACAACGCACCCTAAGCCGCTCCCCCGGAACCATTTACGCCCCACCGAGGCCAACGACGCGCTGCGCAAGACGCGCCCCCACCATCGAGCTTTTCTCGTCGTTACACGCCATTTTCAGGCCTCCAGGAGGTCCTCCTCGCTCCGATCGGCGTCCAGGAAGCTCGGCTCAGGGACCAGGCACGCCCCCCACCAGGAGCGAATTCGACGGGCTACGACCGATACGACGCCGAATTCCTCCTCGACCCGCCCCGTGACCACGACGGGCCTCGGCGCGTGCAGGACCTGAGCGTGGCGCTGATAGACCCGCGGAAACACCGTCACGTCGATCAACCCGCTCCGGTCCTCGAGGGTCACGAACTCCATGGCCTCCTTGCTCTTGGTCCGCACCAGCTTGGCGGTCACGAGCCAGCCGCACACCCGGACCTCTCTCCCCACGTGGCGCTCGACCTCACGCGCCGGCACCACGTCGAGCTCGCCCAGCTCCGGCTCCCAGAGCGCGAGCGGGTGCGCCCTCAAGGGCAGGCCGTAAGCCAGCAGCTCCTGCTCCAGCCGCGCCGCTGGCGCGAGGTCGCTCACCGCGGGCGCCGCTGGACAGTGGGGCTGCACCTCGGCGAAGAGCGCCCCCGCCCCCGCTCGTCGGGCCAGGAGCGCGATCCGCCACTGGAGTCGCGCCAGGTTCGACTCGTCCAGCGCCTCGAGCGCGCCGGCCCGCGCCAGCTGCGCCAGCTCGTCGCGCTGCAGATCGTCGACCCGCCGCACCAGGTCGTCGAAGCTCAGGAACGCGCCCCCCTCCTCCCGGGCCGCCACCAGGGCCTCGGCGGCCTGCTTGCGCAGCCCCCGGACCTGCATCAGGCCTGCCCGCAGCGCGCGACCTTCCCCGCGCCAAGCCCAGCCGCTCTCGTTCACGCAGGCCGGCAGGACACGGAGCCCCAGCCGGCGCGCCTCTCCCAGATAGCCCAGCGTCGAGTAGAAGCCGCCCCCGTTGCTGATCACCCCTGCGAGGAACTCGGCCGGGAAGCGGTCGCGGAGGTAGCAGCACTTGAAGGACACCAGCGCATAGCTCGCGCTGTGCGACTTGCAGAAGGAGTAGCCGGCGAAGGACTCCATCATGGACCACACCGAGTCGATCAACCCCTCGCTCAGCCCCCGCTCGCGCGCCCCCGCCGCGAAGCGCGCCCGCACGTCGGCCAGGCGCAGGTCGCTCTTGCGCGAGAGGACCTTGCGCAGCCCGTCGCCCTCGTGAGCGCTGAAGCCCGCCAGCTCGATCGCGAGCCGAGCCAGGTCCTCCTGGTAGGCGGTCAGCCCCAGGGTCCCTTGCAGGATCCGCTCCAGCCGCGGGTGGAGCGGCTCCCAGGGCCCGCCATGCAGGCGGCGCAGATACTCGCGAATGAAGGCGTTGGCCGCCGGGCGAATGATCGAGGAGTGGATCACGAGGTGCTCGAAGTCGCCCCGCTGGCTGCGCGACTGCAGCTGCCGCATGGCCGGCGACTCGACGTAGAAGCAGCCCATGGTCTCGCCGCGCGCGAGCATCTCCTCGCAGCGCGGGTCCTCGCTCACGTCGAGCTCCTCGTAGCGCGGCGGGTCGTGTCCGTGCTCGCGCGCCGCCGCGAGGGCGTCGCGAATCACCGCCAGCGAGCGGTTGCCCAAGAGGTCGATCTTGACCAGCCCCGCCTCCTCGGTGCCGTCCTTCTCCCACTGCAGGATCGGCACGCCCTTGGGCGCGGTCTGCGTCGGGCAGTGATCGGTGATCGGGCCCGGCGTGATCACGACCCCGCCCGGGTGAACCGAGAGGTGGCGCGGCAAACCCGTGATCGTCTCGGCCAGCGCGACCACGCGATCCCAGGGCGGGTCGAGCCGAATCCCCCGCGTCAGCGGCGAGCTCCCCAGGGTCCCGCCCACCGAGCCTCGCCCGCTGGCGCCAGCGTGGAAGTAGGGCAGGCGGCTCGTGACCGCCGAGATCTCGGCGTCGGGCAGACCGTGACTCCGTGCCACCTCGCGCAGGGCCGCCCGCGGGCGAAAGCACACGTGGTTGGCGACCATGGCGGCCCGCGGACCCCAGCGCTGGAACACCCGCGCCAGCACCTCGTCGCGCTCGTCCCAAGGGAAGTCGACGTCGATATCCGGCGGGTGGACGCGGCCTTCGTTGAGGAAGCGCTCGAAGAAGAGGTCGTGCCGGACCGGGTCGACGTGGGTGATCGAGAGCGCGTAGGCGATCAGGCTCGCCGCCGCCGAGCCCCGCCCGCAGGTCCGCGGGAAGCCCTCGACCAGGTCGCGCACGATCAGGAAGTAGTCGGCGAAGCCCTTGCGAACCACGAGGTCGAGCTCGCGCTCGAGGCGCTGTCGGACCCGCAGGGGGAGCCCCGCCCCCGAGGCGACGCCGTAGCGGCGGCGCAGGCCGGCCAAGGTCGACTCGCGCAGCTCCTCGACCGCCGGACGCGCGCCCTCCCAGCGGGGAAAGGTCAGCACCCCGTAGCCCCACTCGGCCCCGCCGAAGCGGCAGGCCTCGGCCAGGGCCGCGCTGTTGCGCAGCGCCCGCGCTCCCACCTCGTCCCAGAAATGCGCGGCCACCGCGGCCGCCGGCTGGAGCCAGGCCTCGCTCGAAGCCAGCGCGCCCGGGTCGAGCCGTCCCAGCGTCCGCTTGCTGGCGATCGCCCGCAGGACCTTGTGCGCCTCGTGGTCAGCGGCCTCCCCGCACACCACCGGCGCGGTCGCCACCGTCTCGAGCCCCAGCTCACGCGCCAGCTCCTCGAGCCCGGGGTCGCGGCGGCGGCGCAGCTCGACGTAGAGCTCCCGCCGCGAGAGCCCCTCGCGCAGGCGACGCAGCAGCGCCGGGTGCGGCGTGACGACGCGCAGCTCTGCTTGGGACGGTTCCGCGAGGAGGTGGCGCGCGAGGTCGAAAGCTGGTCCAAAGGCGTGACGGGCCGTGATCGCGCGGCACAGCGCCGCGTAGCCCGCGCGGCTGGTGGGGAGCACGAGCGCCTCGACGGGCTGGCCGTTGGTGGCGCCGTCGAGGAGCGAGCCGATCGCGGGCTGGATCCCGAAGTGCTCGCAGGCGAGCACGTGGACCGGCAGGCCGTAGAGGCCGTTGCGGTCGGCGAGGACGAAGGTGGAGTGACCGCGGGCGAGCGCGAGGCGGCAGAGCTGCTCGGGAGGCGTGGTGCCTTCGAGGAGGGAGAAGCAGGAGCGCACCGAGAGGTGGACGAAGCTCACCTGTGGCGGACGCTGACATTGCTGATTGGAGGGAGGGAGAGACCCTTCGGCGCTCGCCGCTGCCGCAGCGCTCTCTCCAGACAGACGCCACGCCGAGGCCCCGCTGATTCGCGAGCCTCGATCTCTGCGTTCTCTGCGAGTCCTCTGCGCTCTCTGCGTTGAAAGAACGAAGTCGCATCACGCAGCCAATCCCAGCGGAGCTCTGCCCTCACGGCGCCCGCAGCGTCGGGTTTGTCGTCGTGCGCCACTGGACCGCGCGCTCGTGGCCCCGCGCCGCGACGGTCGCGTCCCGCTGGGCTTGCCGCGTGCCCCAGCGCAGGCCTTCGCCCTCGACTGGTTGCTCGTCGGCGGCCGCGGCGGCGAAGTGGATCGAGTCGAAGCCGTGGCGACCGCGGATCGTGTCGAGGGCGTGCCCGAGGGCGCGGCGGCTGCGCGACTCGGGGCCCTCGAACAAGGTCAGCTGCTCGTGGTGCTCGACCAGGTTGAGCAGCGCCACGCCGAGGCGGCGGACGCGGAGGCGGCGCTCGAGGAGGCGCTCGAGCAGGCGGCGGGCGAGCACGACGACGCGCTGCTCTTCGGCCTCGCGCGGGATCCGCACGTGGCGGCTGACCACGCGCAAGTCGGCGTAGCGGACGTGGAGGGCCAGGCTGCGGGCGCGCAGGCGCTTGACGCGCAGGCCGGCCACGGCCTGCTCGACCAGGCGGATCAGGGCGGCGTCGAGCACGATCCGGTCGTCCTGGTCCTCGGCGAAGGTCCGCGAGCGCGAGAGGCTGCGCGGGAGCTGGACCTCTTGCTGGCTGGCCAAGCTCTCGGGGGTCGCGTCCTGACCGAGGAAGGGGATCGCGACCGCGCGTCCGCGGGGCAGGCGCGGCCGCCCGCCGCGGGCGCGCTCGCCGAGCTGGGCGCCGCGGGCGCCGAGGGCGGCCAGCAGGACCTCCTCGTCGATCTGCGCTAGCTCACCGACCGTGCTCAGGCCCAGCTCGCGCAGGCGCTCCTCGGTGCGGGGGCCGACGCCGGGGAGGTCGCGCAGGGGCAAGGGCGCGAGGAACTCGGCCTCGCCGCCCCGAGGGATCGCCAGGAAGCCGTCGGGCTTGTTCCGCCCGGCGGCGACCTTGGCGCAGAGCGGGCTGCCGGCGAGGCCCGCCGAGCAGGTCAGGCCCGTCCGAACCTGGATCTCGCGACGCAGGGACTCGACGAGGGGGCGCGGGTCGCCCAGCAAGCGCTCGCAGCCGGTCAGCTCGAGGTCGAACTCGTCGATGGAGCGTGGGACGACGCGGGGGACGCGCGCCTCGAGCAGGTCGAGCACCTGGCGAGAGCGCGCCAGGTAGTTGCTGAAGGAGCCCGAGACGAAGGTCGCCTGCGGGCAAAGCGCCAGAGCTCGCCGCAGGGCCATCCCCGCGTGCACACCGAACTTGCGCGCCTCGTAGCTCGCGCAGGCCACCGCGCCGCGAGAGCGAGGGTCCGCGCCTCCCACGATGAGCGGCTTGCCGCGCAGGCTGGGGTCCAACAAGCGCTCGACCGAGACGAAGAACTGGTCCAGGTCGAAGTGCGCGAAAGTTGGGATTGGCGTAGTGATTGGCGTAGGAATTGGGGTTGGGCTCACAGCGAGCGCTCCATCGCGAGGACCACCCGAATGAATACCGAACGGGGCTGACATCCCCCGAACCCGCGTCGCAAGTCGTTTGGTTTGGTCTGTGTTTGGTCGGCGCGGGATGGGCGAGTCCCCCGCGTGAAATGCAACCGGACCGAGTTGCCCCAGCGATTTGGCTCCCCTATAGTCGCCGGCCCGACGTCGACCGTCGCCAGGAGCTCACGTGCCACGTGTCCAATTCCGAAACGCCTTGGGCATGGTGGAGACGAGCGGCTGGGTGGGGTCGGTGGAGGCGCTGGACGCCATGTCCAAGGCGGCCGAAGTCCGGTTCGCCTGGCGGGAGGCCAGCGGCGGCGGGGTGTTTACCGTGCTCGTGCGCGGGAGTGTGGGGGCCGTGAAGGCCGCGACGGATGCCGGCGCGGCCGCGGCGAGGGAGGCAGGGGAGCTCTTGAGCGTGCACGTGATTCCCAAGCCCGATCCTCAGCTCGAGGCGATGCTGCCCCAGGACCCCGCCCAGTCGCATAACCGGCGCCCGCTCGCCGGGGAGGCCTAAGCCATGGACCGCGACCTCGCCGCGCTCCAGGAAGTGCGCGACGCGCTCAAGGGCGCCCGCGACGCTCGCCTGGCGATGGAGACCGCCAGCCAGGCCGACGCCGACCGCTGGGCGGCGGCGATCGCCGCCGCCGGCCGCAAGGAGGCCGTGCGCCTGGCCCGGCTCGCCGTCGAAGAGACGGGCATGGGCCACGTCACGGGCAAGACGCTCAAGAACATCTTCGCGACCGAGTTCGCCTGGGAGCGCTACAAGGACCTCAAGACCGCGGGGGTGATCTCGCGGGACGAGGCGGCCGGCGTGATCGAGGTGGCCCACCCCGCCGGCGTCGTCGCGGCCGTGATCCCGACCACCAACCCGACCTCGACGGCGCTCTTCAAGTGCCTGATCGCGCTCAAGGCCCGCTGCTCGATCGTGGTCAGCCCTCACCCCAGCGCCAAGCGCTGCATCGCCGAGGCCTGCCGCGTCGCCGCCGAGGCGGCTCGCGCGGCCGGGGCCCCTCCGGGCGCGATCGGCTGGCTGGAGAGCCCGACCCTCGACTCGACCCAGCACCTGATGTCGCACCGCTGGACCTCGATCGTGCTCGCCACGGGCGGCCCTGGCCTGGTCCAGGCGGCCTACTCCTCGGGCAAGCCCGCGATCGGCGTCGGCGCCGGCAACAGCCCGGTCTACATCCACCCCAGCGCCGACCTCGAGCGCGCCGTGCGCGCGATCGTGCTCGGCCAGGTGTTCGACAACGGCACGATCTGCAGCTCCGAGCAGTCGATCGTGGTCGACCGCAGCCAGGCCAGCGCAATCCTCGACCAGTTCCGCGCCCGCGGCGCGCACATTTGCACCCCTGACGAGATCCGCGCCCTCGAGCCCGTCGTCAACAAGGGCGGGCACATGAGCGCCAAGATCGTGGGCCGCTTCCCGCGCGTGATCGCGCGCATGGCGGGCTTCACGGTCCCCGACGACACGACGGTCCTCGTCTGCCCCTACGAGGGCGTCGGCAAGGACCACCCGCTCTCGATCGAGAAGCTCTGCCCGCTCGTCACCTTCTATCAGGTCGACGGCCCGCGCCAGGCGGTCCAGCGCTGCCGCGAGATCCTCGAGTTTGGCGGGATGGGCCACACCTGCGGGATCCACGCCACCGACCAGCGCGCGATCGAAGAGTTCGGGATCGCGATGCCCGCCTGCCGGATCAACGTCAACACGCCCACCACGCAGGGCTCGATCGGCTACACGACCAACCTGCTGCCCTCCATGACCCTGGGCTGCGGCACGCCGGGCGGGAACATCTACTCGGACAACATTGGTCCGCAGCACCTGATCAACACCAAGCGGATCGCCTTCGTCAACAAGGCGATGCTCGACGAGGACGAGCGCCTCGAGCACGAGCTGCGCCGCGAGTTCGGCGACCCGCGCTTGCCCTGGGCCCCCGGCGGACAGGGCGGCTACACGCCCCCGCCCGCGCCTCGCGCCCCGCACACGACTCCCGCTCCTGCCGCCGGACGCGGCTTCGGAGCTAGCCCCCTCACCCCCGCAGACATCGAGGCGATCCTCGCCTCGCGCAAGTAATCCTGGAGGAATAGGACATGAGCCAGATCGCGCTGGGACTGATCGAGACCCGTGGCTTGGTCGGATCGATCGAGGCCGCTGACGCCATGGTCAAGGCCGCTCGCGTCAAGCTGATCGGCAAGGAGTGCATCGGCGGCGGCTACGTCACCGTCATGGTGCGCGGCGAGGTCGGCGCGGTGAAGGCCGCCACCGACGCCGGCGCCACCGCGGCCCGCCGCGTGGGCGAGCTGGTCTCGGTCCACGTGATCCCGCGCCCGCACTCGGAGGTCGAGACGATCCTCCCGCAGGCGCCCGCCGAGGCGAAGGCCTAGCAAACCGCGTCGAACCCGCCCGCCGGCGCCGCCGGCGGGCGCTGTCGCCTATAGACCGAGCACCAGGGGCTGACGTGCGTCAGCCCTTCGAGAGGGACCCGTGGCCGAGCTCCGCACCTTCTGCTTCCTCGACATCCTACAGCCGCAGTACGCCGCCTTCGTGGCGACGACCGGCCGCGGCTACCTTCCGGTCGAGCGCCAGGCGGCGCTCTACGTCGAGGTCGCGCCGGGTATCGCGATCAACCACCTGACCGACGTCGCGCTCAAGAAGACGGGCGTGCAGCCGGCGGTTCAGGTGGTCGAGCGCGCCTTCGGCCTGCTGGAGGTCCACTCCTTCGACCAGGGCGAGGTCCGCGAGGCCGGCCGCGCGATCCTCGAGGCCATGGGCCTCGAGGAGCAGGAGCGGCTCAAGCCCAAGGTCATGACCTCCGAGGCGATCACCAACGTCAGCCCCTATCACGCGACGCTGGTCAACCGGAACCGCAACGGCAACATGCTCCTCGGCGGTCAGACCCTCTACATCCTGGAGGTTCACCCCGCCGGCTACGCCGCCCTGGCCGCCAACGAGGCCGAGAAGGCCAGCCCGATCTCGATCATCGAGGTCCGCCCCTTCGGCGCCTTCGGCCGCGTCTGGCTGAGCGGCACCGAGGCCCACGTCGCCGAGGCCGCCAAGGCCGCGATCGCCGCGATCGAATCGATCGACGGACGCGTCAGCGCCAAGTAGCGCACGCGTGGCGCCGGACCTCGCGCGCCTCCTCGGCCAACTCGACGCCGGAGCGCAGCCGCGCTTGGCCGACCGCTTTCGCCTCGAGGCTCGCCTCGGCGCGGGCGGTATGGGTCTCGTCCTGCGCGCCCAGGACCTGGAGCTCGGCCGCCAGGTCGCGCTCAAGCTGCTCCTTCGCCGCAGCCCGAAGGCCCTCGCTCGCCTGCGCCGTGAGGCCAGCCTCGCGACGCGCATCAGCCACCCCAACGTGGTGCGCGTGTTCGGCCTGCTCGAAGACGAGGGCCTGATCCTGGTGTGCGAGCTCGTCCCCGAGGCCCGCACCTTGGACGAAGCCTGGGAGGACCTCGACCAGCCAGCCCGCCTCGACCTCGTCGAGCAGGTCGCCGCCGGGTTGGCGGCGGTGCACCGCGCGGGGGTCGTCCACCGCGACCTCAAGCCCAGCAACGTCCTGGTCGACGCCGAGGGGCGCGCCCGGGTGACCGACTTCGGCCTGGCGCGCGCCGACGAGGTGGAGCGGCTGACCGCGACCGGGACCCTCGTGGGCACCCCTCACTACATGTCCCCCGAGCAGGCCCAGGGCCGGACCCAGGTCGACGCCCGCGCGGACGTGTGGGCGCTGGGCGTGATCCTCTACCAGGCCCTGACAGGCGAGCTCCCCTTCGAAGGGGAGTCGCTGGCCGGCCTGCTCTACGCGATCGGGCACAGCGAGGCACGCCTCGGCTGGAGTGTGCCGGCTCCCCTGCGTCACGTCTGCACCAAGGCGCTCAGCAAGGACCTCGCGCTGCGCTACGCCGACGCAGCCGAGTTCGCCGACGCCCTCCGCGCGGCCCGCCAGGACTCGGGCTCACTCCGGCTGCCGGCGCTAGCCAGCGGCGTGCTCGCCGCGGTGGTCCTCGGCGCAGGGATCCTCTACGAGGCCGCGGCTGTGCCCAGCCCCGCCCGGAGCGCGCTCGCCCCGCCGAGCGCTGCCCCCAGCACTGCGGCGACCCCCGAGCCGCGCTACTCGGCTGGCGCTGCCCTGAACGCCTTGGCCCTCGTTGGAGAGCGGCTATACCTCGAGACCGACCTCGGCGTGCAGGTCGTGGACCTGAGCACGCGGACCCCCGCGCCGCTCCAGCGAGGGAAGCGCCTGGCCACGACTGGCCGCGGCGACGCCGAGCCGCAGCTCCTCGACGCCGCCCAGGCGGAGCCGGAGTTCGTCGCTCACGACGCGCAGACGACGCTGCGCGCGAGCCCAGGTCAGGCCCTGCTGCAGGCGGGGCAGGCGCCACCCCGCCAGCTCTCCCTGGACGCCTTCAAGGCGTACTACCGCCAGCCCCTCCTCGGCCCGCGCCACGCGATCCTGGTCCGCGGCGGCCTGACCAACGGCGCCTCGATCCGGCTCTGGGAACGCGCCAGCGGCGAGCAGCTCTCCCTCGAGGGGAGCGACGAGAGCTACCTCACCCCGCGCTGCGCCGCGCTCTCGCCGGCGGGCCGCCGCCTGGCCGTCGGCTGCCGCTCGGGCCTCTTGGCGGTGTTCGACCTCGAGCAGCGCGACGCCACGCCCCTGCTCCTGCAGGACCCGGCCCAGACCAGCGCCGACCTCGTCACGCAGCTGACCCCGATGGCCCACGCTCGCACGCTCCACTCGCTGGCCTTTCCCAGCGAGGAGGAGCTGCTGAGCAGCGACGGCGTGACCCTCTGCCTGTGGGACCTGAAGTCAGGAGCGCTGCGGGAGGCGCGCCCCCTCCCTTGCCGCGCGCTCGCGGCCCAGCCCAGCCGAGGGCGAGTGGCCTATGGCGTCGGGGAGGAGGTGTGGGTCCTGCCTTGGTCGGGCGACCTCCCCGCGGAGCTCGGGCGCTCGGAGCGCTAGTAGGCGAGCCCGCCCAGCTCCAGCACCTCCTGCTCGCCGCTGCGCGCGTCGCGCACCTCGACCTGGACCCGGGGGCCGAGCCCGCGACCGAGCTCGCGGACCGTGTCGAGCAGCTCGGCGAAGCCAGGCGCAGCGCCCTCGGCCGGAGCCATGGTGAGGGCTACCCCCCGCCCAGGGGTGTCGCCCAGCTTGGCCAGCTCGTCGGCAGGGCGAGCGAACTCGTAGCGCTGCCGGTAGCGGGCCCCCGCGGTCTCCGTCTCGACCTCGACCCACAGGCAGCACTTGGTGACTCGGGCCAGGGTGTTGGGCTCACCGCGCCGCGGCCCCATCAAGATCACCTCGAGGAGCGGGCGCTTCGAGAAGGGGTGGGGGTGGACCGGGAGGCCCTCGCCGTCGTCGCGGACGCGAAAGGACTCGCCCAGGATCTCGAGCTGGATCGAGCGACACGGTCCCTCCCGGACCTGGTCGAAGGCGTTCTCGAGCACCGCGGCCAGGCACTCGGGATAGGTCAGCTCGTGCACGCGTCCCCCCTCGCTCCCAGCCTACTCGTTGCCTATCCCGAGAGCAGACGCCCGCGCGAGCGGGCCTTGCCGCCAGGCATTGGCTTGTGCAGGCGCAGCTTCTCGCCGTCGCGGACCCCCGCGGCGCGGGCCTCCGACGCGTCGGCCGAGTCGAGGCGGGTCGTGGTCGTGCGCGGGTGACGGACGCGGGCGTAGCGTTTGAGGCCTGGGTCGCCCAGCCAGATCAACCCGCGCTCGGCGCTCTTGGCCTTGGTCTGGACCAGCTGGCGGCGGAAGCCGGTGAGCAAGCCGTCGAGGTACTGGCGCTTGGCGCGGCGGTCCTTGATCCCGTGCGTGCGCTTGTAGACGCGCCACAGAGCCTCGCTCTGGCGAATCAGGCAGTCATAGACGTAGTCCGCCATGCCGACGTTGGCCTTGGTGCCCATGACCTCGAGGCGGTGCCCCTTGACCCCGGTCTCGACGGTGTAGCTGTCGACCCACAAGCAATGGACGAAGAAGAACTCCTGCAGGATCCCGGCGATCAGGTAGTGGTGGTGCGGAGTGCGGCCTCGGCTCGGGCCCAGGTAGCGATACTCGTAGCCGCTCTCGAGCGGCTGCTCGAGGTCAGTGCGATCGAGGTTGTACTTGAGCATCAGCTCGCTGGCCCGCGCGAAGGCCGCCTTGGCCTCGTGCTCGTTCGGGTTGTCGTCCGCGAGCTTGAGCAGCTTCTGAACCCGGAGCAGGCGGGCGTCGTCGGGCGTCGCGTCGGTCCCAGCGCCGCCGGGGCGGAAGAGCGACACGCCTCCGTCGCCGCGAGCGGCTGGGTCCGCGGCCAAGAGCCGGCAGGCGTCGCGGAAGGCCGGCCCGTGGGGCGGCTCGGGCGGGTCGCCCATCAGCTCGCTCACGACCTGGTGCGCCATCTCGTGGCGGAGGGTGTCGACCACCGACTCCCAGGTGTAGGCCAGGACCTGGCGGCGCGCGATCGTGATCAGGCGCCGTCGCGGATACCAAGCCCCCCAACGCGACTCTGCGTCGTGCAGCCGCACCGAAGGCGGCTTGAGGCGCGAGCGGAGGTAGCGGTAGTTGAGGTCCCGCCACGACTCGCCCAAGCGACGGAGCAGCTTGTGCTCGAGCTCCGCGTCGAGCGGACGCTCGGCCAGGAAGGCCTCGTCGCTGGCGAGGTGACGCTCCCACTCCTCGCGGGCGAGGTCGGGGCAATGATCGGCTGGCTCATTCATAGGGCTCGGACCTTAGCGCTCTCCCCCGACAACGTGATCGGGTTCCGTTCGGCGCTATCCGAACCCCATTCTCGAGAGGCGCTTAGAGGTCGCCCTTGATCGTCAAGAAGTCCTGGCCGGGGCCGTCGCGGAGGAAGTCCACGTTGCTCGGGTTGAAGGCCGGGTGGGTAGGCAGCGGGAAGCCGCTCCACGAGCCGACCAGGAGCTGCAGCACCGGCGGAACGAGGAAGTCGACCAGGTTCTCGATCGCCACCTGGTTGAGGGGGATCATGGTCTGGTTGACGTCGGTCTTGATCGTGGGGCGACCGTTGAGGGTGATCTGCAGCTTGCCCTGATTGAGGGCGGGCACCACGTCCATGGCGACCTGAAGGCTGGTCTGCAGCACCAGCACGCGCTGCTGCCCAGGAGGGGCCACGTAGAGCGAGAGCTGGAGGTCGCCGATCGCGGCCTCGACGAGACCCGGAGCGGGCTTGGTCACGAAGATCGGCGGGGTCAGCGAGCCGATCTCGAGCTCGAGGGGGTCGGTCGGGTTCAGGCTCGAGAGCTGCGGGAAGAAGATCTGCAGCAGGTAGGCGTCGAAGCCGAGCCAGCTGGGGAAGCGCGCGGTGCGCTGCAGGAAGGCCTGGTCGATCTTGAGCCCGAGCAGGCCGCCCCGCCAGGCGGCGTGGCCGATCCGGTTGAGGAAGTCGTCGTTGGCCGAGAGGTAGAGCGCGCGCTGGGTCCCGTAGGTCGGCAGGGCGCCGGGGGTCTTGAGCGAGCCAGGGGTCGTCGGCAGGACCACGCCGGTCGCGGCCGGCATGGTCATGTCGGCGTCCGCGCTGACCGTCGCGCCGTCGGCGTCGAAGGTGACCTGGGTCGGGATCACGTTCAGGGTCACGGTCTTGCCCATGACCTGCTGAGTGACGGGGCCGTTGGCGCCCGCGATGGCCTTGTTGACCTCCTGCGGGATCACGGTCTCGACCTGCTTTTGGACCTGGTCCTCGATCAGCCCGCGGACCGCGTTGCGGGCCAGGTTCTCGAGGAAGCCAGGCACGCCGCTGATGTCGAAGCGGAAGTTGTCGAGGGTGACGTTGACCTGGGTCAGGGTCGTGGTCACCACGCCCGCGTTGACGTTGACCACCGCGAGCGCCTCGACGGTCGCGAGGTCCGAGGTCACGTCGGTCGTGAGGCTGTAGGGGATCCCGATCACCCGGCCGCTGGCGTTGACGGTCACGTCGATCAGGGGCAGCTCCGCCTTGACGTAGAGGCCGCCGGCCTGGGGGTCGAGGTCGAGGCGCGGGGTGCCGAAGCTCGCCGCGGTCGCGTCGACGACCACGTTCGCCACGCCGGCGCTGCCGCTGTAGAGCGGGTTCATGGCCAGGATCTGGTTGGCGAGGTTGACCCCGCCGAGCTGCTGGGCGGCGACGCGCTCGATCGCGTCGAAGGCGGGCCGGTTGAGCCGGGCGCCGACCGCGTCCTGGACGACGCTCGCCTCGGGGAGGAACTCGCCCGAGATCACCGAGAGCGCGCTCTGGACCTTGTGGCCGAGGGGGTCGGCCGCCTCGAGCTCGACGATGTTCAGCCCGTGGCTGAGGGCGATGGTCTCGCGGAAGGCCCCGCCGACGCCGGGAGTGACCGCGTTCCCGTTGATCAGGAAGTAGCTCACGCCGGTCTGATCGAGGATCGTCCCCTCGACCACCACGGCCTGCAGGGTGCTGAAGGCGCCGCGGCGAGGCGAGGTGAGCGTGATCGCGGGAGGCTCGGTGTCGGGCCCGCTCGGCGCGGTCGCGGTCGTGGCGGCGCTCGCGGAGCCGCTCGTGGCTCCGGCCGTGGTGCCGCTCGTCGTGCCCGAGGGGGTCGCGCTGGTCGCGCCCGCGCCCGTCGAGCTGGTGGCGCTCGCGACCGTGCTGGCCGAGCTGGAGCGCTTGCTGCTGCTACAGCCAGAGAAGAGGGACAGGACGGCCAGCGCCGCCACCAGCGAGGTGGTGTGCCGCATGGGGACCTCGTGTTGAGCTGAGGGATCGGGCGGAACGCGCCCTTCAAGGGCACGAATTTACTCAACCTGAAGGGAGTCCGCAAGGAATTGGCGTTTACCCAAGCAGTTATACATAAGCGCTTTGCGCAAAAACCCGCCAGCAACAACGAGCTTTGGGTGCCGAAATTTGGGACGAAAGCCGCCTGAGCGTCCCTCGCTGAGTGAGCTGCTGCCCCACACGCGCGCGAGCGGCCCGGGGGGCCGCTCGCTCGAGACGCTCGCGCTGTTGGGTTGGCTCTAGCGGTTGTAGAGCTCGACCGAGTCGGTCGGAGTGTCCATGGCGGGGTCGTTGCGCCCGCCGATCACGAGGATCTGGTTGCCGCTCAGCTGGACGACGCGGTGGTCGTAGCGACCCTCCTGCAGCTGGAGGATGTTCTTCATCACGTTGTTGAGCGTGTCGTAGATCTCGCACTGGTCGTTGGCCGCGGGCTGGTTGTTCACCAGCGCGATCCCGCCGATCAAGAGCACGTCCGAGCTGCGCCCGATCTCGCTGGCCTCGAGCTGGGTCACCGCGAGGGGCGGCGCCGGCTGGCCGTTGGCCTGGGCCGGCGCGCTGCTGTTCATGTTGGGACCCGCCACGAACTGCTGAGTCGCGAGGTCCAGCAGCTCGGTCGAGGACAGGTTGCTGAAGCGCGTGTCCAGGCTGGGGCCGAGGTCCTCACCGCCGGCGAGCACGGTCACGTTCGTGCTGCCCAGGGTCACGCCCGCGGCGAGCATCACGCCGCGCGTCCCCTGCGTGCGGGTCGAGGTGGGGCCGGTGCCGTACTGGCCCGTCGTGGCGTTGTAGATCTCGCCGCCCGAGCTGAACTTGCCCTGCGAGTTGGGCGAGCCGATCACGACCGCAGCCGGCGTGATCGCGTTGACCGTCAGCAGGGTCGGGGGCGGCTGCTGGCTGGCCGCGTAGTCGAAGAGCCCGCCGTTGATCGTGAGCACGTTCTGGCCGAAGCGGACCGTGTTGCCGTAGGTGTGACCGGCGATCACCGCGTTCTGACGCGGCTGGACCGGACTCCAGGAGGCGCCCGAGAGGTCGAAGGTCTCGGCGCTCTGCAGCGCGACCTTGGCCGTCGGGTTGCCGGTGTCGAACACGTCCCAGCCGCAGACCACGAGCACCTGGCCGGTCGCGGTCAGGGTGCCCTGGTGGAAGTAGCGCCGATCGTTGAGGTTGCTGCTCCCGCCGGCCCAGGCGAACTTGTTCGTGAGCGGGTCGAAGGTGTAGGTCGTCTCCATCGCCTCGAAGATCGGGTTCGGCCCGTTGAGGCGCTCGACGCCCAGACCGCCCGCCACCACGATCGCGCCGTTCGTAGTGCTGATGGCCGTGTGGTAGATCCGCGCGGTCGCGAAGTTGCCGGTCGGGTCGATCAGGCGGCCGTCGTTGGGGTCGTTGTGGAGGGTCGCCACGACGGTCCAGGTGTCGGCCGTGGGATCGTAGATCTCCGACTCCTGCTGGAGCGAACCCGGGTTGGGACCCGCCTGGTTCTGGCCGCCGATCACGATCACGTTGCCGCTGGGGAGCACGTTGGCGGTGTGACCCGCGCGCGCCCCTTGAGACATCGGAGAGACGGTCGTGAAGCTGCCGACGGAGTTGATCCCGCCAGGAGCGGTAGCGCTGCTGATGAAGCCGGAGGAGTTGACCGCCGCCACGGACTTGGGGCTGGGGTTGCTGGTGCCCGAGTCACAGCCAATGACGAACGCTGTGGTGGCGGCTGCCGCGAGGGCAACGCCAACAAGAGGTCGCAACTTCATGGTTATCGGCTCCCGGTGGACGCGCGTCGTGTTTTTGAGCCTAACCGATGCCACAACCCGCTCCAACCCCTTTCTCCGCCTCGATTAGGAGCACACGGGCGCCCTTGAAGGCCAGAGAAGCCTTGCGACACTTGGCGACCGCTCGTAGGTCGCTGCGGGTGGCGAGGAGAGGCCCATGGCGAGCGAACTGCCCAAGACTTACGACCCGCAGAGCTCCGAGCAGCAGATCACCAAGCGTTGGCTGGACGCCGAGGCCTTCGCCGCCGTCCCCGATGGCCGCACCGCCGACGAGCGCTACGTGATCATGATGCCCCTGCCCAACGTGACGGGCGCGCTCCACCTGGGGCACGCCATGAACAACACGATGCAGGACCTCCTGATCCGCTGGCAGCGGATGCAGGGCAAGAACACCCTCTGGCAGCCGGGCACCGACCACGCCGGAATCGCGACCCAGGCCGTGGTGGAGAAGCGGCTCAAGGAGCTCGAGGGCAAGACCCGCCACGACATCGGCCGCGAGGCCCTCGTGCAGCGGATCTGGGACTGGAAGGAGCAATACGGGGCCCGGATCGTGCGCCAGCAGCAGCAGATGGGCTTCAGCTGCGACTGGGACCGTCAACGCTTCACCATGGACCCGGTGTGCAGCGCAGCCGTGCGCGAGACCTTCTTCCGCCTCTATCGCGACCGCCTGATCTTCCGCGGCGACCGCCTGGTGAACTGGGACTGCCACCTCCAGACCGCCGTGGCCAACGACGAGGTCTACCACGAGAAGGTGCAGGGCCACTTCTGGCACCTGCGCTACCCCTTCCTCGACGCCGCCGAGGGCGAGCCGGCCCACGTGGTGGTGGCCACGACCCGCCCCGAGACGATGCTCGGCGACACGGCGGTGGCGACCCACCCCGAGCCGCGCAAGCAGCTCGAGAAGAAGCTGGCCGAGGCGCGGGCCAAGCTGGCCGAGGCCGGCGACAAGGACCGCGCCGCGGCCGAGGCCGAGGTGAAGCGCCTCGAGCGGCGGATCGAGACCCACCTCCCGGGCCTCGAGCAGCTGGTGGCGATGGCCAAGGCGGGCCGCAAGCTGCGCCTGCCGCTGCTCGACCGCGAGATCCCGCTGATCCTCGACGAGTGGGCCAAGCCAGAGCTCGGCTCGGGCTGCGTGAAGATCACCCCGGCCCACGACCCCAACGACTACGGCGTGTGGGAGCGCAACCCCGAGATCGGGCTGATCAACGTGCTCGACCCCGACGGGACGCTCAACGAAGAGGCTGGCTCCTACGCGGGCCTCGACCGCTTCGCGGCGCGCAAGCAGGTGGTGGCCGACCTCGACGCTCAGGGCCTGCTCGAGCGGGTGGAGGACCGCGAGGTGGAGATCGGCCACTCGGACCGCTCCAAGACCCCGATCGAGCCCTACCTCTCCAAGCAGTGGTTCGTGCGCATGGGCGACGTGGAGGGCGGCGTGCTCTGCGGGCGGGGGACCGACAAGCAGTTCACCGCCCCAGGCCTGGCGCAGGCCGCGATCGACGCCGCGATCGGCGACTGGCGCTCAGCCACCGGGCTCAAGCTCGACTTCCATCCCGACCGCGAGCGCTACCGGACGGGCTACGTGGCCTGGCTGGCCGAGAAGCGCGATTGGTGCATCTCGCGCCAGCTGTGGTGGGGTCACCGGATCGCGGTGTGGTGGAAGGCCTTCGAGGCCGACGAGCACGCCGCGCTGGCCGACGCGGCCGGGAAGCTGCCCGCAGGCGAGCAGATCCACTGCTGGATCTCCGACAAGGAGGGCGCCCAGCACGACCTGGCGGCCGGACTCGAGCTCGCCCAGAGCAAGCCCGAGCTCGCGCCCTTCGAGCTGCAGGCCTGCCTCCGCGACGAGGCCGCGGACGCGGCCCACGGCGCCGCGCTCGAGGCGCTCGGGCTCGAGCGCGACCCCGACGTGCTCGACACCTGGTTCAGCTCGGCGCTCTGGCCCTTCTCGACCCTGGGCTGGCCCAACCCGGCCGAGGCCCCGATCGAGCCGGGCCAGCGCAAGCTCGACGGCGCGCTCGACTTCTACTACCCGGGCTCGTGCCTGGTGACCAGCCGGGACATCCTGACTCTGTGGGTGGCCCGAATGGTGATCATGGGCCTCTACGACCTCGGCGACCTGCCCTTCACCGACGTGTTCTTGCACTGCAAGATCCTCGACGGCAAGGGCCAGACGATGTCCAAGTCCAAGGGCAACGGCGTGGACCCGCTCGACATCATCGAGCAGTACGGGACCGACGCCCTGCGCTACGTGATCTGCGACATGCAGACCGGGACGCAGGACGCGCGCCTGCCCGTGCAGGCCGACTGCCCCTCCTGCGGGAAGGAGGTGGAGCTCGCCGAGGCCAAGAACGGCCGCACGATCTTCACCTACCTCTGCACCCACTGCGGAGGCGAGTTCGACCTCCTGGGCACCCTCGACGACGTGCCCGACGCCAAGGCCAAGGCCGAGCGCTTCAACGACGGCAAGCGCTTCTGCAACAAGCTGTGGAACTTCGCCCGCTTCACGCTGATGAACCTCAGCGAGGGCCTCGGCTGCCAGGCGCTCGAGGTGGCGGAGCTGGCCCCCGAGGACCGCTGGATCCTCTCGCGCCTCAGCCAGACGATCCGCGCCGTGGACCGCTACCTGGGCGAATACAACCCCTCGGCCGCGCAGCGGGCCGCGCGCGACTTCTTCTGGAACGAGCTCTGCGACTGGTACGCCGAGATGGTGAAGCCGCGCACGCGCGACGAGGTGCAGCGCCCGGTGGCCGAGCAGGTGCTCGCGGCGGTGCTCGATCAGGTGCTGCGCCTGGTGCACCCCTTCATGCCCTTCGTGAGCGAGGCGATCTGGGAGCAGCTCAACGCCAGCGCGCCGCAGCGCGGGATCGAGCAGCCCTTCCCTTCGGCCCAGCTGCTCGTGCACGCGCGCTGGCCCGTGGCCAACGCGGCCTGGGAGGACGAGGGCCTCGAGGCCGAGGTGGCGCGCCTGCAGGAGGCCGTGGGCAAGCTGCGCGACATCCGCTCCAAGTACAACGTGCCCCCCAAGAAGAAGCTGCCGGGCGCGATCAAGACCAGCGGCGAGGCCCTCGACAGCCTCAAGCGCCTGAGCGGACACGTGAGCAACCTCGCGGGGCTGGCCAAGCTCGAGATCGGCGAGGACCCGGCCCGCCCCGACAACGCCGGCGCCGCGGTGGTGGGCGAGCTCGAGCTCTTCCTGGGCGAGGTGCTCGACCCCGCCAAGGAGCGCAAGCGGCTCGAGAAGGAGCGCGAGAAGCTCGGCAAGCAGATCGCCGGCAGCGAGAAGAAGCTCGGCAACGAGCGCTTCGTGGCCAAGGCGCCGCCCGAGGTGGTGGAGAGCGAGCGGGCCAAGCTCGAGGAGCTCAAGGGCCAGCTGGCCGCGCTGGAGCAAAACTTGGCCGCGCTTGGCTAAAGGGAGCTCTCAACCGGCTTGCGCTGACCCCCTCGTTGCGGCAACGTGTCGGTGCAGAGAGTAGGGCTTTCGAGGAGCCCAGCACGTGCCCGTAGCTCAAACGGTGCGATCGGTGCAGATCGCGCTCGCCGAAGGTGGAAGTGTCTCGGAGTTGTTCTGGGACCATCCACTTTTGCTGATGTTGCCTGCCGTCGCAGGGCACGGCCCGCTCTTGTCTCGGGACAACGACACCCTGCGCGGCGTCGACACTCCGAGCCGCGGGCCGAGCGGGGCCTTCGCGCTGCTCTGCAACCCAGAGACCCTTGTGGTCCCGCTCGAGAAGACGGACCGCAACCCCTTCGGCAGCTTGTTCACGGTCGGACGCGACCCGAGCAACGACCTGGTGATCGACGAAGGCTTCGTCTCCCGCGTGCATTGCTTCTTCTCCAAGACGGCCGAGGGCTGGTCGGTGCAAGACGCGGGCTCGGTCAACGGAATCGTCGTCGCTGGGCGCAGGCTCAAGGACCGCGAGCAGGCTCCGATCACGCCAGGCGAGAGCGTGTGGATCGGTCAGCAAGAGCTGGTCTTCGTCGATCAGACGACGCTGGAGGCCCTGCTCTGGATGGTCGCCAAGCAGGGCTAGACGATCTCGGGGCTGCCCTCCATGTCCGGATAGGCACCCTTGTTGCCTGAGCGGCTACAGCTCCATGTCCGGACGGGCACCCTTGATGCCCAAATGCGCACTCGCCACTCTGAGACCGTGGGAAAAGGGAGGAGCCCCCACGTGCCGACCGTTCACACCGTTCGCTCCCTGCGCATCGCGCTGGCCGGCGGGGACACACTGGCCGACCTCTTCGCTGACCGCCCCCTCCTCCTCCTCCTGCCGCGTACGGAGCGCCGGGTCCCCACCGGACGCGTCAGCCGTTACGGAGACACCGAGCGCGATAAGACGGGGACCAGCAAGGGACCCACGGGCGCCTTCGCGCTCTTGAGCAACGCCGAGACGCAGGTGATCCCGGTCCAGAAGTCGGACCGCAACCCCTTCAGCGCGCTGTTCACGATCGGGCGCTCCTCGACCAACGACCTCGTGATCAAGCTGGACTCGGTCTCGAAGGTCCACTGCTTCTTGAGCGAGACCAAGGGCGAGTGGTTCGCGCAGGACAACGGCTCGTCCAACGGGATCGTGATCGAGAGCGAGTCGATCAAGCACCGGGAGAAGGTCCCGATCAGCCCGGGGACCAGCCTGTGGGTCGGCCGTCAGGAGCTGGTCTTCATGGACCAGGCCAGCCTGCTGGCGCTGCTCGAGATCGTCTCCAAGCGTCAGGCCACGGAGTAGTCGCTAGAGCAGGAACACGCTCTCGAGCAGGTCCGCCACGCCCTCCTCGTCGTTCCTGAGGGGCAGCACGCCGTCGGCGATCTCCTGCACCGGCGGGCAGGCGTTGGCCATGGCCAGCCCGACCCCGGCGGCCTGGATCATCTCGAGGTCGTTGAGCCAGTCCCCGACCACGAGGGTCTCCTCGAGCGAGACGCCGAGGTGGCGGCCGAGGTGGCGCAGCCCGCTGGCCTTGTCCAGCCCGACGGCGCGCATCTCGAGGTGGCAGAGCGGACCGCGCGCCGACTGGAAGATCATGGACTGCAGCTCGGCGCTGACCAGCTCGGCCGCGATCCCCTCGAGCACCTCGCGCGGCCCCACCCAGTGCAGGTGATAGACCGGCTCGCGCGCGACCTCGTCCAGGGACGCGACCGTGCGCTGGTGCCGGCCCGCGGTCCAGCTGCGCAGATAGTCCCAGCGGTCGAGCCCGCCCGCCTCGGTCACGACCCCCTGGCGCGTCAGCCAGTAGAGGGTCGCGCCCGCGGGGAGGTGCGCGCGCGAGCGCGCCACGAGCTCCGCGCCGAGCGCGCCGCAGAAGAGCGGCTCGTCGCGGGGGGTGCGGCCGACGAGGCTCCCGTTGAGGGAGACGTGCTCCCGCTCGAGGCCCGCCTCCTCGGCCAGCTCGCTGACGCTGGTCAGCATGCGCCCCGTCGCGAAGGCGACCTCCAGGCCGCGGGCGCGGGCTCCCTGGATCGCCTCGACGGTGCGCGGCGTGAGGCGCTTGTCGCTGGTGAGGGTCGTCCCGTCGAGGTCGAGCGCGATCAGGCGCACGCGCCGCAGCCGCTCGCCGAGGGTCTCGTGCAGGTGGGCGTAGCTCGCTCTCATGGGGAGGATCCTAGCCCCCACGGGAGAGGCGTCGAGAAAGAGCGCGTGTAGAGCGCGAGCCCGAGGGAGGTCCCCCGGGCTCGCGCCCTAGCTCGCGGCCTGCGCGACCTCACGCGCCTGCTGGCGCGTGTAGAGGTCGTAGTAGCGCCCGCGCCGCGCGAGGAGCTCGCGGTGGCTCCCCTCCTCGAGGATCCGCCCCTGGTCGAGGACCAGGATCCGGTCGGCCGAGCGGATCGTCGACAGGCGGTGGGCGATCACGAACGCGATCCGCCCCGCGAGCACGCGGTCGACCGCCGCCTGGATCACGGCCTCGGTCTCGGTGTCCACCGAGCTGGTGGCCTCGTCCATGATGAACACCTGCGGATCGGAGAGCACCGCCCGCGCCAGCGAGATCAGCTGGCGCTGACCCGTCGAGAGCCGGCTGCCGCCCTCGCCGACCTCGCTCTCGTAGCCCTCGGGCAGGGCCGCGATGAACTCGTGGGCCCCAGCCAGCCGGGCGGCCTCCTCGACCTCGGCGTCGCTGGCCTCGAGCTTGCCGTAGCGGATCGCGTCCCGGACCGTCCCCGCGAAGAGGTGCGGCGTCTGGAGCACGACCCCCAGCTGGCTCTGCCACCAGCTCAGGCTGCGTCGGCGGTAGTCGACGCCGTTGAGCTGGACCTCGCCCGCGGTGGGCTCGTAGAAACGCGCCAGCAGGTTGACCAGCGTCGACTTGCCGCTCCCGGTCGAGCCGACCAGCGCGACCGTCTCGCCGGCCTCGACCTCGAGGTCGAAGTCGCTGAAGAGCGGCTCCTCGGGCTTGTAGTGGAAGCCGACCCCGCGGAAGGCGATCCGCTCGATCCGCTCCTGCCCGCCGTCGAGGGCGACGCCGGCGGGCCGCTCGCGACCCGCCCAGGCCGCGACCTGCGCGCGGACCTCCTCGCTGTCGCGGATCTCGGGGGTCGTGTCGAGCAGGCTCTGGACCCGCTCGGCCGCCGCCTGGGCCCCCTGGAGCTGGGTGAAGCGCTCGGCCATCTCCTGGATCGGCATCGTGAACTGCGCGGCGTACTGCATGAAGGCCACCAAGGTCCCCAGGGACACCGCCCCCTCACCCACGCCCAGGCCGCCCCGCCACAAGGCCAGGCCGACGCCCAGGCTGCCGAGCGTCATGACCATGGGCAGGTAGACCGCCGACTGGACCGCGTTTCGGAGCGAGTGGGCGAACATGTCGCCGCTCTCCTGCTGGAACTCGCCCAGGTTGCCCGCCTCGCGGACCAGGGTCTTGGTCGTGCGCACGCCCTGGAGGCCCTCGGTGTAGCTGGCGGTGAGCCGCGCGCGCGAGCGGCGCATCAGGCGCGAGCTGAGCAGCAGCTTGTTCTGGAACACCAGGCTCAGGAGCGTCAGCGGAGGCACGATCGTGAGCACGACCAGGGCCAGGCGCCAATCGAGCAGGAACATCACGAAGCTGATCCCGACCAGGAGCGAGCAGCCCCAGGTCAAGTCGAGCAGGAACCAGGGCATCAGCGAGCTGATCTTCTCGCAGTCGGAGGTCAGCCGCGTCACCAGCCAGCCGGTGGGGCGAGCGTCGAACCAGGCGAAGGGCAGGGCCTGCATGCGGGCGAAGCCCTCGCGGCGCAGGTCGTAGCAGACCCCAGTCGCGACCAGTCCGGCCAGGCGAATGAAGCCCCAGATCGCGATCGAGAGCCCCGTCAGGAGCACCGCGTAGCCGAGGGCGAAGGGCACGAGCGCCGAGAGGGAGGCGCCGCCGACGGCGGCGTCGATCAAGCGGCCCGTGATCAAGGGCAAGGCGGCGTCGACGAAGGCGGCGTACAGCCCGCAGCCAGCCAAACCCGCCAGGTGGAAGCGGTAGGGGCGGGCGTGCGCGACGATCCGGCGCCAGAGGCCAAAGTCGAGCCGCCCCTGGGGCTGGACGGCGTCGTCTTCGTAGAGAGCAGCGGTGGTCAAGGGTTCCTCCGAGGAGCCCAACCGACGGGAGGGCATCCCCGTCCTGTCAGGTTATCTCCAAGGCGAGCGGCGGCCTGGCTGCCGGGATCCTGGCAGCTCTACCCCTGCTCCGAGCCGACGCGCAGCGCAGCCTGCGCTCTCGGGCTGTGGTCAGCGACGGAGGACGAGGACCTCGCCCTCCTTGGTGCCCAGCGCGACCTCGCGCCCGTCGGCCGAGACCGCCAGGCTCTCGCTGAGGCGCAGGTTGGGCTTGAACACGGGGCGGCGCTCCTGGCGGCTCTCGGGGTCCCAGATCCGCAGCTCGTTGATCTCGCGCTGATCGCCCATGGAGCTGGAGAGCAACGCCCCGTCGCGCGCGAAGACCATGGCGCGCACGCTGCTGTGGTGGGCCAGCTCGTTGCGCGCCACGACCCCCTGGTGCGCGGTCCTCACGTCCGGCGCCATGAAAGGCGGCAGGAAGGTCTTGGTCTTCAGGTCGAGGCGACGGATCTCGCCGGTGTAGGTGCCGATCGCAGCCCAGGCGCCCCCCGGCTCCAGCACCAGGCTGCGCGGGACCGCCGCCAGGGCGACGCGCTCGCGCGGCGCTCGGCGCTCGGCGCCCTCCTCGTAGACCTCGAGGAAGCCGGACTGCCCACCCAGGACGTAGACCAGCCCGGCGCGAGCCGCCACGCCGTGATAGACCTGATCGGGCGAGCCCCAGGGCTCGAGCTCACGCTGCGCGCGGAGGTCGTAGCGGACCACCCCGCCCCCCTCGGTGGCCGCGTAGATCACACGCTCGCTCGAGAGGGCCAGCCCTTGGACGTCGAGCAGTCTGGGCACGAGGTGCGTGTGCTCTCCCGCTGCGAGCCTCCACAGCCCGGTTTGCCCCGCGATCACGTAGAGCTCGCCGCGCTTTCCTTCGACCACCCGCCGAATCCGCTGATCGGGAAGGACCATGATCCGATCCCGGGGGGCGCTGTCCTGGTCCGCCGCCCAGAGCGCGAGGGTCCCGTCTACGCCGTAGGTCACGAGGGTCCCGTCCGCCAGGTAGAGGACGCCGGTCTTGCCGCGGCGGCCCTGCGTAGCTTCGTTGTGGAGCAGGGTTCGCGTCAGCCGCAGGGGCTGGTCGCGGGGATCGCCTCGTGACCTCGAAGTCGGCGTCGGCGTCGGCGGCGGCGTGGTCCTGGCCAGCGTCGGCCGCGCCCTCA
>MDTG01297563.1_pt1 | contig 32264 bp, 24 predicted proteins | sample 811421 | NCBI WGS metagenome assembly MDTG01 (sample SAMN05326645, study PRJNA326480) | marine metagenome | isolation source: seawater | place: Pacific Ocean: South East | collected 2011
ATGGCGGATCCCAAGGCCGTTCTGGCCGAACACGGTATGGATGTTCCCGAGGGGTTGGATGTGAGGGTGGTGGAGAACGCGGACGACTGCGTGTACATCACCCTGCCAAAGCAACCGTCGGACGATCTTTCCGATGAAGAACTCGAGGCCGCCGCGGGCGGCGGGCACCATCAGCACCATGATGACGCCTCGAAATCCGGCAAGGGACTGGGTTTCATCAGGTCGATGGCGAGCTGACGGAAGGAAGCGGCCTCGACCTCGATCCGACCTCAAGTAAACGGAGAATCCCGATGACCGATCCGAAGAATGCGCTCCACCACCTGTTCGAGGCGTGCTGGAAGGATGACGCCCTGAAATCCCGCTTCATGGCGGACCCGAAGGCGGTGCTGGCCGAGCACGACATCTCCGTGCCCGAGGGCCTGGACGTCAAGGTGGTGGAGAATGCGGACGACCGCGTGCACATCACGATGCCCTCACCCCCCCCGGGGTATGAGAATCTCCCGGATGAAGAGTTGATCGAAGCGGCAGGGGGTGCGATCAAGTGCTGGGTGGGGCATGCACGATCGTATCTCTGAAATCCGAATCGCCGATGGATTGAAAGGAACAGACCGATGACCGATCAGAAGAACGCGCTTCACCGACTGTTTGCCGCGTGCTGGAAGGACGATGCCCTGAAGGCCCGTTTCATCGCGGATCCCAAGGCGGTGCTCGCGGAACACGACATTCCCGTACCGGAGGACCTGCAGGTCAAGGTGGTGGAGAACGCGGACGACTGCGTGCACATCACGATGCCGCCCCGGCCGGCCGACTACGAGGGCCTCTCGGACGAGGAGTTGAGCAACGCCGCAGGGGGCAAGACCGCCTGCACCGGCTGCGCCTCCCTGCCCGCGAACAGCTGCCATGCGGTGTGCGCCGGTCCCAGCGTGTCACCGGTTTCCTGCCCGGAATGACGGGTGGGACCGGGTGAACGCCGAGGCCGATCCCTCCGCCAGGTGGTCGGGATGCAGGAAGGATCAGTGGAACGCCGCGCCCTGAGGTTGATCGCGGCCGGAGAGAAACGCCCACGTCATCCTCACTCCCGGGCGTCGGACGGAGGCTTGATCCGGGAAGGAAGCGATCGTGCGGCGTGCCTGTGGGGCGCCTCGTCCCGGTCCGACCGTGTCTCCGGCCCCGTTCCGCTGGATGAGACCTTCGAGCGATGACCGGATCCGCATGCACAGAGTGTCGCGTGGTGGAGGGCCTTCATCGGATCCCCTTCATCCGGTTCACATCGGTCCATACCAGTCGGCGATGCGAACTCGACGAATCGATGGTGATGATCGGCGCCTCCTTCGAAGATGAGCCGGTCGGTCTCGCGGTTCTCCAGACGAACGGCGCGGGCGAGCCTTCGAATCTCGAATCGATCTTCGTCGAGCCGGGCCATCGGCGACGCGGTGTCGGTCGCGAGCTGCTCGGTGCGGTCGAATCCTCGGTCGGGGTCTCCGGTGCGTCGAAGGTCGTGGGAAGCTGGTACCACGACGCCGCCGGCGCCGAACCGATCCAACGCCTGCTTGCGGACGCGGGCTGGACTGCGCCGGAGGCGGTGTCGACCAGGCATCAGGCCGGTCGGAGATTCCTGGAGCAGGTCGATCGGGCCAGCCGCCCCTGGCGTCCACGGCCCGGTCTCGAGATCGAGCCGTGGTCGGCCCTGACGCCCGGGGATCGCCGATGCGTGGCCCGGCTCTGCGAGGATCGACGGGTCCCGACCGACCTTCATCCCCTGAACGATTCGATGTTCGAAATCTCCGAGAGGACGAGCGTCCTGCTCCGGCTCCGGGACGAGATCGCGGGATGGATGATCCACCACGTCCTCGCGCCGGAACTGCTCCGATACTCGTCGCTCTGGATCAGGCCGGATCTCGTCGGCCACGGCCTCGGGATCTCCCTCGCGATCGAATCCGGAAGACGGCATCTCGCCACCGCCGGCCCGGCGGCACGCCTGTCCTTCGCGGTCTCCCGCGACAACGAGGCCATGCGGCGGTTCGTCGATCGGAGACTTCGAGCCGCCGTCGATCGATCCTCGACGATGCTGTACTCCGAGGCGAGACCGATCGGGCCTCGGACGACGCCTCGAGACTCGCAGCGGGTGCCAACCGGCGGCGACGAGGGTTGAAGGCTTCGAATCGGCCCCGGATGCGGGCGGTGGAGCATGCCTGCAACGCCGGACGCTATGCTTGAAGATGTCCCGCCGGGGAGCGCATCGGGAGCGGGACCGGCTCATCGACGTTCGTACAAGGAGAGGCACGATCCATGGGAGAACAGAAGAACAAGCTGGCCCGGCTGTTCGCAGCCTGCTGGAAGGACGAGGCCCTGAAGGCTCGATTCATGGCCGATCCCAGGACGGTCCTGGCCGAACACGGCATGCCGGTGCCTGATGGCATGGATGTGAAGGTGGTGGAGAACGCCGATGACTGCGTGCACATCACGATGCCCGCACCGCCCAGCGGGGATCTCTCCGATGACGAGCTCGAAAAAGCGGCCGGTGGTTTTCTCGTCGGGATGTCCATGTGACTCGCCGGTCTTCGCGTTCTTCACGCTCATCGGGAATCGAATGATTCGAATCGAAATCGATACTGAGCCGGACCTCATCGGACATGAGGACGTCGCATGACCATGTCGAAGAAATCGATCGCGGCCTTGTTCACCGCCTGCGGGAAGAATGATGCGCTGAGGGCTCGTTTCATGGCCGACCCCAGGGCGGTCCTGGCCGAGTACGACATGTCCATCCCCGACGACATCGTCGTGAAGGTGGTGGAGGATCCGGAAAACCGCATGCGCATCACCTTGCCGGCACCGCCCGACGGGGACACGGACCTCTCGGACGACGACCTGGCCAACGCGGCCGGTGGTCCGCTCATGCAGCAGCAGTTCTAGAACCCCGCGCGGGCGTTTCTGCGACGGGCGGGACGCCCTCGATGGGTTCGCGTCCTCTCCGTGCGAGCTTCCCGATCGCCGGTGCATCGGCCGTTGCGAAACGTGCCTCGATCGACCCTCGGCCACCACGCCGGGTCGCCCGCCCGATCCGAACGCATCACGGTGACCACGCCACGGCCCGGAGCGATGCCCAGTTAGACTGGGACTCCATGGGCCAGAAGAACATCAGCCAGATCGCACGGCAGGAGGCCGTCACCCAGTTGACGTCCACCGAGCAGCTCGACCAGCGGCTGGTCGTGGTGCGGGGAAGCGCCTGGGCGCTGCTGCTGGTGGCTTCGCTCCTCGTCGGGCTCGGCATCGCCTGGGGATTCGTCGGTCGGCTGCCCCATGTCGTCCAGGGCGAGGGCGTGATCGCGCCCCGGGGCACCCGTCCCATCGAGATCAGGAGCGCCGCCGCGGTCGGCGGCGTCGTCGAGCTGGTGGCCGCGACGGACCGGGTGGTCGAAGCCGGCGACCCGTTGGTGAGGCTGCGAAACCGGGATCTCGAGGTCGCGGTGGAGAACGCGTCCTCCCGACTCCGGATGCTCGAGTCGCAGGACACGAGACTGAAGGAGGCGGAGTCGGGGATCGTCCGGGAACGCGAGCGGTCGCTCAGCGTGCAGTTGGAGGCCTCGAAGCAGACGACGGAACAGACCGCGAAGCTCGTCAAGATGGTCGAGGAGGAACTGTCCGAACTGACCAAGCTGGTGGATGCCCAGCTCGTTCCTCGTTCGCAACTCGTCTCGACCCAGCAGAACTACTTCGGCCTGATGCAGCAGCTCACGGAGCAGGCGACCATCGTCGCCCGCGCGAAGGCGGAATTCGGTTCGTTGGTGACGAACATCGAACAGGAGCGGATCGGTCGTGCCGGTGCGATCGCGGACGCTCGTGACGCCCTCGCCACCGCCCGGACGCGGGAGGAGGTCTCGACCACCGTGTTCGCACCGATCGACGGGAGAATCCTCGAACACGCCGTCGATCTCGGGTCGACGGTCGGAATCGGGAACGTGGTCGCCTCGATCCAGCCGATCGGCGAAGGCTCGACCGACATCGAGGCGACGGTGTTCGTCCCCTACGGCACCGGGCGACGGATCCGGGCCGGAATGGAGGCGCAGATCTCGCTCCCCTTCGCCCCGCCGTCGAGATACGGCTACGTGCTCGCGAAGGTCGTCTCGGTATCGACCTACGTGATCGGGGACGCCGCGAGCACGGAGCTCGGGAGCGAGACGCTCGCCCGGAATCTCGCGCAGGATCTCGGACCGATGCTCGAGGTCGTCGTCAGGCTCGATCGGGATGAATCGACGCCCACCGGGCTTCGCTGGACGAGCGCCGACGGCTATGCGGAGCCGATCGCCTTTCCAGCACTTTGTGGAGTGAGGGTCGTCGTCTCCAAGGACCGTCCGATCGATCTCGTCCTGCCCTGGATCAAGGAACTTCTCGGGTTGGATCCGCCCGCGAAGATCACCGCGGCGTCGACCGGATGACGCCGGGCCGTACCAAGACCGCCAGAGGCGTGGCCCGGGTGCCCACCATTTTGCAGATGGAGGCGGTCGAATGCGGCGCCGCAAGCCTCGCGATGGTGCTCGCGTACTACGGGCGGTGGATTCCGCTCGAGGACCTCCGGATCCAGTGCGGCGTGACCCGGGACGGCTCCAACGCCGGGCAACTCGCGAAGGTCGCCCGTCGTCACGGGCTCTCGGCGAAGGGGAAGCGTCTGGAGGTCGAGTCCGTCCGCGAGGAGTCGCCGCGTCCGCTGATCCTCTTCTGGGGATTCGGGCACTTCGTGGTGTTCGAAGGGATGAAGGGGAACCAGTTCCAGTTGAACGACCCCGCCGGCGGACGACGTCTCGTCGACGAGGACGAGTTCTCGAAGTGGTTCACCGGCATCGCGCTCGAATTCGACGTCGGGCCCGATTTCGAACCCTGCGGCGGACCCCCGGGCCTCACCCGGGGGATCAGGTCGTGGTTGCGGGGGAATCGCACCGCGGCGGTCTTCGCGATGCTCTGCGGACTGCTGCTCGCGGTGCCGGGGGTGATCCTGCCCGGTCTCACCGGTGCATTCATCGATCGGGTGGTGCAGGGCGAGAACACGGCCTCCACCTTCTGGATCGTCTCGGGCATCCTCGGCATGCTGCTGGTCCAGGGCGGATTGCAGCTCCTGCAGGGATTCGCGTTGAACCGCCTCGTCCTGCGGATGTTCCTGATGCAGGCGACCCGTCTCGCCGGTCATCTGCTCGATCTTCCCATGCGGTTCTACCTCCAGCGATCGCCCGGTGACCTGGTGCAGCGGCTGACGTCCAACCAGGTGATCGCCACGAATCTCGGGAACCAGATCCTCCTGCAGCTGGTGGGGATCGGGACCGCCGTCGCGTACGCGATCGTGCTGATCCTCATGAATCCCCTGATCGGATCGCTCGCCACCGGCGGCGCGCTGCTGCTTCTCGTCTGCGTCCGCTTCACGAACCAGCGCCTCGTCGATCGATCCACCAAGGTCCAGCGGGAGGTCGGCCGGCAGTACGGTGCGCTGATGTCGATGCTGCGATCGATCCGGGAGATCAAGGCGACCAGCCGGGAGGCGGAAGCGTTCGGGAAGTGGGCGGGATACCAGGCGAAGGGAGTCAACGCCCAGCAGTCCGTTTCGCGACTCAACGCATGGCTCGACGCCGCGCCCATCGTCCTCCAGGGCGTGATCGTCTACGGCCTGGTGCTCACACTCGGCGGCTGGGAGGTGATGGAAGGACGTCTCTCGATCGGTGGTTTGGTCGCGATGCAGCTGATCGCGGGCCTGCTGCTGGCGCCGATCGTCCAGATCGTGATGCTGGCACGGACGCTTCAGGAGACGCAGGCCCAGATGAACCGCGTGCTGGACGTGCTCGACTACAAGGAGGATCAGGGTCCGGGGACGGAGAACGAGAATCGCTCCCGCGGGTCTTCGATCGAACGCCTCGGTGGCTCGATCGAGATCAAGGACGTCTCCTTCGGTTTCGATCCGTTGAAGCCCCCCCTGCTGGAGGGGCTTTCGCTGGAGGTCCCGCCGGGTCGGATCGTCGCCCTGATCGGTGCGTCCGGGAGCGGCAAGTCGACGGTGGCGGATCTGCTGCTGGGGCTCGAGGTGGCGTGGACGGGCACGATCGAATTCGACGGATGCGCGAGGGCCGCTCTCGACCCCGCGCGACTCGTGGCGTCGGTCGCCGGCGCATCCGGCGGCGTGGCCGTCTTCGCCGGAACGCTGCGTGAGAACGTGACGATGTGGGACTCCACGATGCCCGACGAGCGGGTCGTCTCGGCCCTCCGGGACGCGGACTGCATGGAACTGCTCTCCCGTCCGCACGGAATCGATGCGACGATCGAGGAGGGTGGTCGAAACCTGAGCGGAGGCCAGCGGCAGCGGCTGGAGATCGCACGCTGCCTCGCCAAGGATCCGAGCATCCTCGTGCTGGACGGCTCGACCTCGGCGCTGGATGGTCGGACCGAGCGACGGCTGCTGGACCGGATCCGTCTCAGGGGTTGCACGGTGGTGCTGATCACCAGCCGTCGGTCCACCCTTCATCTCGTGGACGAGATCGCCGTCGTCGACGAAGGCAGGATCATCGATCGAGGGGACTTCGGTTCACTCGTCGAACGAAACCCCTGGTTCGCGCGGGAGTTCGGGGGGAAGGCATGACGAATTCGGCCTTCGCACCGGGCTGGGACGAATTGCGGACGGGATCGGGACCGGTTTCCGCACCAACGCTCGAGGTCCACCGGGACGGCGCGCTGCTCCTCGGCGTCACGTCCGGAACGGTGTCGATCCTGGTCCGCGCGATCGGGGACGACGGACGCCTTCGCGCCGCCGAGATCGTGGCCTCGGCGAATCCGGACCAGCTGGTCGCCGTTCCCCCGGACTCGCCCGGACTCCTTCTCGAGCTCCGCGCCTCGCACGACGCCCGCGTCGAGATCCTCGATCCTCGCTCCCCGGATCCGGTGCCGATGGATCGGATCAAGGACGCGGTGCGACCGTACTTCATCGGTTCCACGCCGCTGGACGACTGGTTCCGAACGCTGGAACCCGGAATGGACTGGTCCGCGTTCACGGCCCGCCTCGGCGAACTGTCGACCGGCCTCGCCGTCGATGCGATCGAACGTTCGACCCAACGTCTCCGGGAGCGCATCGACCGGCTGCGGACGCTCGACGACGAGTCGTTGGGCGAAGCGGTCCGGGCCATGGCGTCGACGGGTCCGGGGTCCGAGTCGGACGACGCCATGGGCGCTCCCGGTTCGAACGAGGAGCGCGCGATCCTGAAGGTGCTCGACGAGCTCGGCGGGGTCGAACGTGATTCTGGAGAGGTCGCCGGACTCGGACGCGTGCCGGGGGCGGGGATGGTCGACCACGTCGCGCGACGACTGCGTCTCAAGTACCGGGAGGTCCGCCTCGACGGGGAATGGTGGTGGGAGTCGTCCGGGCCGCTCTACACCCGACGTCGGGACGACGGGACGCCGGTCGCGCTGTTGCCGCACGAGGGCGGCTACGCCGCCCTCGAGTACCGGGACGAGGAGATTCGACGCGTCGATCCGGTGCGACGGTCCACCGCCGCGGACTTCGAGGACACCGCGACGATGTTCTACCGGCCCATGCCGCCGCAGACCCGGGGAGTGCGCGGCCTGTTCGGCCTCGTCGTCGCGGGAAATCTTCGTGACGTCCTCACCATCCTCGCGACGACCGTCGCGGTGTCGGGACTGGTGACGCTCGTCCCGATCCTCACGGGCATGATCGTGGGAACGGTCATTCCCACCTTCGAGCGGATCCAGCTGCTCTTCGTGGGCGCCCTCCTGGTCTCGATCGCGGTGTCCCGGGGTCTGGTCCACGTGGTCGCCGGCATCGCCTTTCTCCGCATCGAGACCCGCAGCAGTTACCAGATCATCGCGGCGATCGTGGATCGAGTGCTGCAGCTTCCTTCCTCCTTCTTCCGGAAGTCCTCCGCGGGCGACCTCACGCAGCGGGTGATGGCGATCGAGACCATCCGTTCCGCGCTGACCCAGTCCGCGCTCTCGGTGGTCATCTCCCTCACGGCCAGCCTCTCCAACATCGGGTTGCTCTTCTACTACGACGCCGAGATGGCGTTGACCGCGCTCGGGATCATCGTGGTCGAGCTCGTGCTGGTGATCTGGCTCTCCATCCGGATGGCGAAGATCGACTACCGGCTCTCCGTCGCCCAGGGTGATCTGGACGGATTCGGGATCGACATGCTCGTGGGGATCCGCCAGATCCGGGTCCAGGGATCGCGGGAACGGGTCCTCGCGCGGTTGCTCGCCCGACTCGGGCGCGTCGGGCGTCTGAGCTTCCAATCCGGCGTGCTGGGGGTCTGGCTGGGCCTGGTGGTCGTCGCGGCGTCGACCCTCGCGACGGCCCTGGTCTTCGTGGAGTTCACGGTGAACATCCGGGATTCCTCCGGCACGGTGCTCGGCGCGGGCGATTTCGTCGCGTTCGTGACCGCGATGTCCGCGTTCCTCGCCGCGGTGGTGAGCGTGGCGCCGGCGATCCGCGCGTTGGCGAACATGGTGCCGCAGATCCACCGGATCCGACCGATCCTCGAAGCCGAGACCGAGGCCGGCGAGGTCGTGGGAGACGCGATCACCCTGAAGGGCGCGGTGTCCGCCCGCGGGATCCGATTCCGCTACGACCCCGACCAGCCGCCGATCCTCGACGGCGTCGACATCCGAGCCGCGGCCGGCGAGTTCATCGCGATCGTGGGCCGGACCGGGTGCGGGAAGTCGACGCTGTTGAGCATCCTGCTCGGTCTCGAGAAACCCGAGAACGGACAGGTGTTCTTCGACGGGCTACCTCTCGAGAGTCTCGATGCCTCGATGGTGCGATCGCAGGTCGGGGTGGTGATGCAGTCGAACGAGGTCCTGACCGGGACCGTGCAGTCGACGATCCTCGGCGTCGGATCCCGCCGGACGCTCGACGACGCCTGGGCGGCGGCGAGACTCGTGGGAATGGCCGACGAGATCGACTCGATGCCGATGGGCATGCTCACCATCGTCACTCCGACCTCGCTCTCCCAGAGCCAGCTCCAGCGACTGCTGATCGCGCGGGCCCTCGTAGGTCGGCCCGAGCTGCTGCTGCTGGACGAGGCCACCAGTTCGCTCGACAACACCTCTCAGGACATGGTCACGAAATCGATCGACGGCGTCGGCGCGACGCGGATCGTGATTGCGCATCGACTGAGCACGATCCGCGCCGCGGACCGCATCTACGTCCTCGACAAGGGACGGGTCGTCCAGTCCGGGACCTTCGCGGAGCTCGAAGGTCGGGAGGGCGTCTTTCGAGACCTCATGGCGGGGCAGGATTCATGAAACGACGCGAGCTCCTGACCTTCGCCTCCCTCCTCTGGGCCGTCGGCTGCACGTCACGGATCGATCGGGAATGGAGACAGGTCGAGACGATCGACGAACGGCTCGGCACGATCGAGTCGTTCGACGAGGTCGGCGCGATCGCGGGGACTTCGAGGATTCCGCCGGAGACCGAGGGCGACCGCGACGGCGTGGCGAGGATCGAGTCCCTTCTCGACCTGATGTCGACCGGCGACCCTCGCGGCATCGGGATCTCGGACGTCCGGCGGTCGACGATCGAGAACAACCTCGCGATCCAGTCGTCGCTGGTGCCGCCCGAAGTGGCGGCGGAGGCGTTGCGGGCGGAGCAGGCCAAGTTCGAGTCGACCTTCCAGGCGAACGTGTCCCTGAGCCGCACCGTCGATCCGTCGTTCTACGGCAACGGGGAACTGGTCGACACGGAGACCGACATCTTCTCCGCGACGCCGGGACTCGCCGTTCCGCTACGCGGCGGCGGGACGGTCGTCCTGGACTGGACGGTGGCGACGGACTCCTACGTCGTTCCCGGCGATCCGGCGTCGGAGGCGGCGCAGAGCTCGCCGTCGGTCTCGCTCCAGCAACCCCTGTTGCGGGGCGCCGGACGGGACTACAACGAGGCGTCGATCCTCCTCGCGGGGACGGAGCGGGGGGAGGCCCGCGCCGAAGCGCAGATCGCGGTCGTCAACCAGGTGGTCCAGGCCGAGATCGCCTACTGGCGTCTGCACCTCGCCTGGGAGGTCCTCCGGATCGATCTCGACCTCTACCGGACCTCCCGCGAACTGCTCGAGAACCAGCGGCGCCTCGTGGCGGCTCGGGCGGGATCGATCGCCAACGTCTACAACTTCGAGGTGGCGCTGGCCGCCTCCGTGGAGGCGGTGATCGGATCCGAGACGAACCTCCGGCAGGCGGTGCGCGGACTGAAGGTGGTCATGCAGGATCCGACGCTGTCACTCGACGGCAGCGTCGCCCTGGAACCGACCTCGCGACCAAGTCTGGTCGGATACGAGTTCGACGAGCAGGAACTCGTTCGATCCGCACTGCGGAATCGGGCGGAGCTTCTTCAACTGGAGTTCCAGCGGCTCGGCGACGCGGCGAGGGTGATGATGCGCGAGAACGAGATGCTGCCGCAGGTCGATCTCGAGGCCGCGTGGAACGTGAACGGCAACAGCGGCGGCGGCAGCATCCGGAACGCGAACCGCAACCTCCTCGATCGCAAGGATCCGGACGGGTGGTCGATCGGGGTGAGCGTGGGCGTTCCGATCGGGAACGAGGCCGCGATCGCGAACTACCAGGCCGCGGTGCTCCGACGCCTCCAGTCCATCGCGGACCGCCGGCAGCAGGAGATCCTCGTCACGCAGGAGGTCCTGGACGCCGTGGATCAGCTCGAAGGCGGTTGGAACTCCATCGTCACCTCCGACTTCCAGGTGCGTGCGGCGAAGCGCTTCTACGAGGCCTACCGAACCCTCTTCGAACGCGGCGAGATCCCCAGCAGCAGCCTGACCCAGGCGCTCAACGCCCTCAACACCGCGCGGATCCAGAAGGTCAGCGCCGAGGTGGACTACCAGATCGATCTCGCGAACCTCGCCCAGGCCACCGGATGCCTGCTCGGTCATGCCGCGGTCGACTGGGAGGGGGACCTCGACCGGGAGGCCCTCGCCGCCCCGTCCCGGGAGTCGCCCTTGAAAGGCCTGCGGACCGGTGCCGGCGACGACCTCGACGACGGTGGGTCCACGCTGCGGGAGATCCTCGACGAATCGCGGTCCGAGGTGGAACGTTCCGGTCCCGCGGTCACGCCCGGGAAGCCGGGAGGCGATGGATGACCGAACCGACTTCGCAGTCGCTCGACGAGTATCTGGAGTCGAAGTTCGTGCAGGGCGACCCCCCGGGGTTCGATCCGGATCGACCGGACGAGGCGCACGTCCAATGGTGGCGGGATCATCACGCTCGGCACGGCGGTTCGGCCTCGTCGCTGGTGACGGCGCTTCCCCAGTTCGAGATCGAGGTCGCGGAGAACGCATCCGCCACGGACGAGTACGCCCGACTCATCCGTCGCATGGTTCCGTCCGAAGGGCCGGTCGAGGCGGCCGCGATCTTCGACGATCCGGAAGGCGTCACGTGGCGCGTCGCGGATCATCCCGCCGGCGCGCTGCCCGTGGTGGTGCTCGAGGGCAGGGCGGATTTCGAACGCGCCTATCGGGCGCTCGGCGCGCGGTGCGAACCGGTGGCGGTGGGTCGAAACGTCCATGCAATCTACGTCAGCGGGCTTCCAAGCCCGGTTCGCGCCCGCGAAGCGAGGGCCGACTTCCTCGCGTCGGGAGGCGAGTCCGCCGGATGGGCCGCGGAGATGCGGCGACGCCGGGCTTCGGATGCCACCAGTTTCCACGATCGCCTGATCCTGCTTCATCCTGCGCCCTACGCGGGACTCGAGCCGTCGGACGTCGGAGACGACTTCGACGAACGGACCTGGGCCTCGGCCTCGATGCGGCTCCGGCTGGAGCACGAGTTCACCCATCACGCGACGTCGAGACTTCTCGGCAGCTTCCGCCTGCACGTCCACGACGAGGTGATCGCGGATCTCATGGGTTTCGGTCTCGCGATCGGACGGTTCGACGCGGATCTCTTCCTGAAGGGCCTGGGCATCCGGCATCACGAGGTCGGGTCCGATGCCCGACTCTGGTCCTACGTGGACGGGCTGGATCGAACCGCCGTGCCCGAGCTCGTCGAAACGCTCGAGATCGTCTCGGGAAACCTCGAGCGCGAGACGCGGGAACTCTTCGCGGGGCACGTACCCGACCGACTCCGGATCGTCCGCGAAGTGGCGAGGTACGATGTCCGATCGATGTCGGATCCGACATGGTCACTCCCCGATCTGCACCGCGAGTCCTGGAATCCATGAAGGCGAGCGTGAGATGAATCGCGAAGTCGAAGCGCGATCCGGTGACCGGGTCCGTCCCGGATGGTCGATCATCGAGGGCGGTCTCGATCTCCCGGAAAGGGTCGCGCTCCACCGGGAGGCGCCCGAGCGGTTCACGCCGGATCCCGCCCGCGAAGCCGACGTCCTGCGTCGATGGCGGGACATGCTCGGCCGGCCCGATGGCGCGTCGCTCGAAGATCGACTGGCGGATCTCGGCGTTCGGCCGGTGGATCTCGCCGCGGTGCTGGGTGCGGTGGACGAAGCCGTGGTCGGATCGGTCCCGCACCAACCGTGGATGGAGGTCGCCGCCGCGGTCGTGGACTGGCGAGGACCCACCGACGAGGTGGGATTGCCGAGCGCGGCGTTTCTCGCCTCGGACGAGGAGACCCCGATCCCCTTCGAGGACGGGCTCGTTCCGTGGGTGGAGGTGGCGACCCGCCGGCTGCGAGCGCGTCGTCCCGGCGTCGACGAGGTGTTCGGATCCGACCTTCTTCGGAGACAGCAGCGTCGACTCCTCGGCGGGCTCGCCCTCTTCGCCCGCGACGTGAACATCCGCGACCTGGAACGCCACCGTCTGGGGCGGTACAGCGGCAATGATTTCGCGCTGGGTCTGTTCTCGTCGTCGCCGCCCCGGGACGCCTACATCACCACGATTCGCGAGATGGTCGGTCCTCACGCCGAGGGCTGGATGCGACGTCTTCCCGCCCTCGCCCGGCTCCTCGCGACCCGGGTCGAGGCCTGGGTGAGAGGCCTCGTCGAATTCATCGACCGGCTGGAGACCGACCGGCCGATCATCCGGGACGAATTCGGAGACGGGGTGGATCCGGGCGCATTGACCGAAGCCTCCTTCGGATCGGGTGACAGCCACAACGGCGGCCGCACCGTGGCGATGCTTCGTTTCGAATCGGGGCTTCGACTGGTGTACAAGCCACGGTCCTGCAGCGTCGACGTCGCGTTCCGGTCGATCGTCAAGGCGGTCAACGGACCGCTCGACCCCGAACTCCACCTCCGCGTCCCTCGCACCGTCGATCGGGGGATCTACGGCTGGGCCGAGTTCATCGATGCGAGGTCCTGTGCCGACGGAGACGCGATCGCCCGTTTCTACCGACGCATGGGGGTGCTGCTCGCGGTCATCCACGTCCTGCAGGGAAACGACTTCCACCTGGAGAACGTCAAGGCTGACGGCGAGCATCCGGTACCCATCGACCTCGAGACGGTGAGCGTGCCGACGGCCACGATCGAGGATCCGGACACCGAACCCGACGCCGCCGCGAGGCTCATCGAACATTCGGTCCTGCGGACGTTGCTGCTCCCGAACGCGATGGGATTCGGCCAGGATCGCCAGCTGCGGAACATGGGTGCGATCAGGATCGAGGCCGAAGCGGGTCAGGATCGCGTGGTGAAACGGCTCCTGCACGTCAACACCGACTTCCAGCGATGGATCACCGATGCGTCCGGCGACGCCGACGAGACCGCCAATTCCCAGGTGACGGCGGCGAACGGCGACACGATCTCGAATCGCGTTCAGCAGGCGGAGATCAGGTCGGGCTACGAATCCGCATATCGGTCGATCCTCGAACTGGCCGGAGAGTGGTCTTCGGATGAATCGCCGGTGGGCGGTCTGGAAGACGCGTGGGTCCGGGTGATCAATCGCGCCACGAACGTCTACATGCGACTGCTGCTGGAATCCTGCGAATCCCGACACCTCGCATCGGGCGTCGATCGCTGGATCGCGCTCGACCGGCTCTCGCTCTGCATGGAGTCCGGCGTCGACCAGGGGCGGTCGACCGCGGTCGAACTGGTGGCCGCCGAGCATTCGGCGCTCTTCGCCGGGGACGTCGCCTACTTCCTCGCGAAGGGCGGAGGACTGAACTACTGGGTGATCGATTCGGAATCGGGACGCCAGGTCGAACTCGAGGACGCGGTGCTTTCGTCGTCCGCCGTCGAATCTGCTCGTTCGCAGATCGAACGCATGGGCGTCCTGGACCTCGCGCTGCAGCTGAAGCTCCAGAGCGACGCGTATCGTTCCACCATCGCGAGCTTCGATCGCGTGCTCCACGCCGGGCCGTCCGGTCCCGCTCGCGTCGACGCGGAAGTGCCCGTTTCGGAACGACCGCTCCGCGAACTGGTGACGGAGTCCCTGGACGCGATCGTCGACCAGGCGGTGTCCACCGGTGAGAACGACAACTGGATCGACCTGGTGCTCGATCCGCAGACCGAGACGCTCCGTCCCTCGCCGCTCGACGCGGACATCTACTCGGGCCGGGGGGGCCTGTCGCTGCTCTTCGAACGAGCGTATCGGGTGCTCGGGGACGATCATTGGCTCGACCTTGCGCGATCCTCCCTCGGACACGAGATCACGATGTGGCGGCGGCCGGCGATGCGGGAGCAGTTTCTCCGTCTTTCGCCGGTCGGACTGCTTCAGCGAGCCGGCCTGGTGGCGGGTTTCTGGGGGATCGGCCGTCACGAGGGTTTCGGAGAGTTCCGGGACGCGGCCCGGGAGATCGCCACGTCGATCTCCGATCGCACGATCCGCAACGACCGGAGTTTCGACGCGATCGCGGGATCCGCGGGTTACATCCTCCTCCTGCTCGGACTCGCGGAGGAAGAGGCGATGCCCGGTGTCCTCGAGGTGGTGAGCCGGCTCGCCGACCACCTGGTGGCCTCACGGGTCGACGACCACGGGCCCGGATGGCGGACGATCGGAAACGAATCGATTCCGTTGTGCGGATTCGGGCACGGTCGGGCGGGCATCGGACTTGCGCTCCTGCGGGCGGGTTGCGCGTTGGATCGGACGGATCTTCGACGATTCGCGATCTCGGTGTTCGAGGCGGAGCACCGGTGCCGGGGCGCATCGCCTTCGGAGGGCTGGCCGGACTATCGAAACCTCGGACCGAAGGATCGCGAGAACGCCCCCATGGGTGCGAATCGATGGTGCGCGGGCACGGAAGGCATCGCGCTCTCCCGTGCGGCGGCCCTCGCCCTGGTCGACGAGCCCATGCTGCGGGACGATCTCGATTTCGCGATGGAGACCGTCCGTCCGCTCGCGATCCCCGGTCGCCTGCACCTCTGTTGCGGACTGACCGGACGGATCCTCGCGCATCAGACGCTCGATCGACTGATCGACGAACCCGGATTGTTCGATCGAGCACGATCGATGGAGATCGTGGCGGGGTCGCTCGACCCTCTGGTCACCCCCGAACCCTCGGTGATGGGACCGGGGCTCTTCCAGGGCGCGGGCGGCATGATCTGGACCGCCTTGTCGCTGCTCGACGACGACGGAAGCGACCTGCTGCTCCTTCGCCCCTGAGCTCGAGGGGGCTCGACGGCGTGGTGTACTGGAAATCGGAATCGATGCGGCGATTCAAGGATCCACGATCGATCCGTCGGGTGGTTCGAGCGACCTCGATCCCGACGCGGAGACGGTTCCCCGGCGATCGCCCGAGCGTTCCGACGAGAAGGGATCCCAAGGTCGAATGAAGACCATGGACTCGCATCGGGGTCGCGACGCCGTCCATGTCCGTTCAATTCGTTTCCCTCGCTCTTGAAGCGCCGCGACGGGGAGGGCTTCGACCGGATTCAGGAACCCTCGTTCGGCGGATCTGATCTCATCAGGCGGCACGCCTCCTCGAAGTCCTCCGGCGTGTTCACGTTCCAGAGCAGCGGTCGTTCGCGATCGGCGATCGGCACCGTGACCGCGTCCGGACCGAGTCGCACGACGAGGCGGTGGACCGCGCGGTCTCCGGCGTCGAGCATGTCCCGCACCACGTCGAGGCATTCGCTTCCGATGCGGCAGGGAAGGCCGCGCACCCGCGGCTCCGACGCCGACGTGAAGCACGTCATGCCATCGTCGTCACCGACCAGCAGTCGAGCGAGCAGTCCGGCCGGAAGCAGGGGGAGATCGCAGGGCACGATCAGATACTGCGGGGAGATGTCGCTGGCGAGCGCGGATTCGATGGCCGCGAGCGGCCCGGAATCCGGTCTCAGGTCCTCGATCGACTGGTGGCCCGCGACGCCGTGGGAGGGTCCGGCGATCACGACCTGCCGGCAGAAGCTCGCCAGCATGTCGCGCATGCGTTCGAGCATGTTCCGACCGTCGGGGAGGATCATCCCGCCCTTGGGGACGCCCATCCGCCGGCTCGCGCCGCCGGAGAGAATCACCGCCGCATGCGGCCAGGGCTTCGGTGGTTCGAGACTGATCACGTCGATGCCTCCGGAGGATCGGCCGTCATCGTGGTTCGCCCCGCGAGGACGCGAGCCGCGAACGACGATCCATCGAAGCATCCCGCGCCGGGCGTGCGGACCAGCGGCCGGGGCCCGTCGCCCGATCGTTCCACCGCGACCACCGCGCCCTTGACGAGTTCGCCGGCATCGAGCACCCGGGCGTACATCCCGATGCGGTTCCAGAGGATCCGCTTGAACCGCGGGGAGATGGCGTCGAGCACGTAGCAGGGGGGCCGCACCCTGGTGATCCCGAGCGTCACGCCGCCGTCGAAGGAGAGTCGATCGCCGGTGGTCAGGAGCTGGACCCCCACCCCGCGCAAGGTGAGATTCTCTCCGAGATCCCCGGGTCGCAGCGGGATTCCCGTCTCCTCGGAGATGGCTTCGAGCAGTTCGAGATCGATCAGGGAGATCGCCTGGATCGGAGTTCGATGCTTCTCGTGATCGTGACCATCGCCCTCGATCCCCGAGATCGCCACGGAGGCCGAGGGGATCGCCGTCTTGGGGATTCCGCCCGGCGAACGGTTGATGGAACGCAGCACCGACATGTCCACATGGTATGCCCGGGATCGCGCGAGGCCCGCCTGCGACGCCGACCTCCGCTACCCTCCTCGCCATGAATCCGACTTCCATCGATTTCTCGCTGGCCGGGCGTCATTCCGTCGTCTGCGGCAGCACCCAGGGCATCGGGCGGGCGATCGCGGAGGCGTTCGCCGCCGCGGGCTCGTCCGTCACGCTGGTCGGACGCAACGAGGACGGCCTCGAGCAGGTCCGGGCCGCGTTGACCGACTCGACGGGCCAGCAGCACCGGATGCTCTGCGTCGACTTCTCGGATTGGCGGGCCGTCCAGGCCGCCGCCGACCGGCACGCGGCCGAACACGGTCCGGTGCACGTCCTCGTCAACAACACCGGCGGCCCCGCGGCCGGTTTCGCGGTCGACGCGGATCCCACGGACTTCCTCAAGGGCTTCGAGATGCACCTCGCCTGCGGGCAGGCCCTCGTGCAGGCCTTCGCGCCGGGCATGCGGGAGGCCGCATACGGACGGGTGATCAACATCATCTCGACGTCGGTCGTCACCCCGATCAAGGGGCTCGGGGTGAGCAACACGATCCGGGGCGCGGTCGCGAACTGGGGTCGGACGCTCGCGGTCGAACTGGGCGGTCTCGGCATCACCGTGAACAACATCCTGCCCGGCTTCACGGACACCGGCCGGCTCGGAACGCTCTTCGAGGGCAAGGCCCGACGCGCCGGCACGACCGTCGAGGACGTTCGACGGCAGGCCGTCGCGGGCATCCCCGCCGGTCGCATCGGAGAGCCTGCGGAGATCGCCGCCGCGGCGTTGTTCCTCGCCTCGCCCGCGGGCGGCTACGTCAACGGCGTGAACCTGCCGGTCGACGGCGGGCGGGTGGTGCAGTCATGAGCGGCGAACCGGACGCGATGATCGAGATCACCAACCTCCGGTCCGGACAGATGCTCGAGCCTTCGATGCAGCCGGATCGGATGCCGGTGGTGAATCCCGCGACGGCCCTGGCCATCGCGACGGTGCCGGTCGGCACCGCGGAGGAGGTCGATCTCGCGGTCGCCGCGGCCCGCGAGGCCTTCCCGGGCTGGAGCGCACTGCCGGCCACGGAGCGATCCGCATGCCTGAACCGACTCGCCAACCTGATCGAGGCGAACGTGGACGAACTCGCCCGGCTCGAGACCGATGACAACGGCAAGCCGCTCGCGCTGGCCCGCGATCTCGAGATTCCGCGGGCGGCGTCGAACTTCCGGTTCTTCGCCGGTGCGATCCTGCACGCGAGGTCCGAGTCGTTCGATCTCGGGGGGATGGGTCTCAACTACTCGCTCCATCGGCCGCGCGGCGTCGCGGCGTGCATCTCTCCGTGGAACCTGCCGCTGTACCTCTTCACCTGGAAGATCGCGCCGGCGCTCGCCACGGGAAACACCGTGGTCGCCAAGCCGAGCGAGATCACGCCGCTCACCGCGTTCCGGCTCTCGCAGCTGGCGATCGACGCGGGTCTTCCGCCCGGTGTCTTCAACGTCGTCCACGGTCGCGGCGACGTCGTGGGGCAGCGACTCGTCGAGCATCCGGACGTCCCGACCATCACCTTCACCGGCGGCACCGCGACGGGGGCCCGGATCGCGGCGACCGCGGGGCCGATGTTCAAGCGCACCTCCCTCGAACTCGGAGGCAAGAACGCGGTGGTCATCTGCGAGGACGCCGAACTCGAGACCGCGATGCCGACGGTCGTGCGTTCCTGCTTCCAGAACCAGGGCGAGATCTGCACCTGCGGCTCGCGGATCCTCGTCCACCGGGATCGGATGAAGGCCTTCGTCTCCCGCTTCCTCGACTCGGTCGCGGGCCTGAAGGTCGGCGACCCGCTGGACAGCGAGACCGACATGGGTCCGCTCGTCTCCGCGGATCATCGCGACAAGGTGGAAGCGGCGATCGAGCGGGCGAAGGCGGAAGGCGGCACGCTCGCCTGCGGCGGCGGCCGCCCGCGCCACCTGCCCGACCGGGTGAAGGACGGCTTCTTCCTCGAGCCGACGGTCTTCATGGGCCTCGACCAGGGCTGTCGGACCAACCAGGAGGAGATCTTCGGTCCCGTGGTGACCATCCAGGGCTTCGACACCCATGGCGAGGCGGTCGACCGTGCCAACGCGACCCCCTACGGGCTCGCTTGTTCGATCTGGACGCGGGACGTCGAGCGGGCCCATCGCATGGCGGCCCGGATCGAGTCCGGGATGACCTGGGTGAACGCCTGGATGCTTCGCGACCTCCGCACCCCGTTCGGCGGCATGAAGCACTCCGGCCTCGGACGCGAGGGCGGCGAGGAGGCCCTGCGGTTCTTCACCGAGACCCGCAGCGTGACCATCGCCCATCCCGGCTGACTCGATCGAATCCCCATCCCCGGCACAGACCGACGGAGCAATCATGACCGCCGATTCCGACCGCATCGATTCGCAGGCCGCACCCGAGCCCGTCGGAGCCTATCCGCACGCACGGCGAGCCGGGAACCTCCTCTTCCTCTCCGGCGTCGGACCGCGGAAGCGTGGATCGACCGAGATCCCCGGGGTCACCCTCGGTCCCGACGGGACGGTCATCGCCAAGGACATCGACGCCCAGTGCCGCTCGTGCTTCGACAACGTCAGGGCGATCGTCGCGGACGCCGGCGTTCCGTGGGCCAACGTGGTCGACGTCCTGGTGTTCCTCACCGACATGAAGAACGACTTCAAGGGATACAACGCGGTCTACGCGGAGTACTTCGCGGGCGAGGGAAATCCGAATCCCACTCGAACCACGATCGAGATCAACGCGCTGCCGACGCCCATCGCGGTCGAGGTGAAGGTGATCGCCACCATCGACTGAGGCCGTTGTTCAACCGGCGCTCGCGTCGTCGAGACCGGGCTGCGCCTCGAGCGGATCCTGCTCCTCCTGCTTCTCGAACAGGAAGACGTGGTCGGGGACCGCGGTGAGGAGCCGGCCGTCGGCGGTGTAGGCGTAGGTGTAGTGGGCGCTGCCGCCGAGTTCGGAGGTGGGAAGCACGATCTCGAAGTTCTTCGAGGTGACCCGTCGGTACACGGGCTTCGCCGTGAATCCGCTCGCCTGCTCGATCGGAGGTCGGTCGGTGAGGGTCGCGATGAGCGCGTTGCCGTCCGAGTCGGAGGGCAGTTTCCCGTCGTTGGACTTCGACCATCCGGTGATCCCGGCCGCCGCCCAGTTCGCCACCGGCTGGAGCAGGGAGTCCCGCTGCACGGCATTGCCCCTGGAGTTGGACGCCATCGTCTCCTTCGCGCCGTCGCTGAAGGTCACGGCGACCGCGAGCGCGGTGCCGATCACCGTCGCGAGGAGGACGACGAGGACGATGACCGCGTTGCCGCGGCGGGGGTGGAACATGCTTGGGATCGCGGATTTCATCGTTTGGTCCGTGGGCGGCGGGAGGGGGATCGCGGCCGGCGGTGGCCGCTCACGGGATCGATCGTAGCACCGCCCGTATCGGACTGCCGTCGAAGCCCACCAGCTTCAGGGGCGGCGCGATCAGCTCGTAGCGGCCTTCGGCGACCTCCTCGAGGGAGAGTCCCTCGAGGATCGCCATGTCGTTGGCGAGAAAGCGCTGGTGGGCGAGGATGGCGGCGTCGTCGAACAGATCCACGCTGGGGGCGTCGGTGCCGACGAGTCGGACGCCCAGTCCATGCAGGTGGTCGACGAGGTCCGGTTCGAGTCCGCTGAAGTCCTGGTTGAAGGTGCGGAAACCGTCGAACGTCCCGGTCGCCAGCAGCAGTCGCGACTCGGTCGGGGCCCGGGGAAGATCCTCGACCCGGATCCGCTCGCCACGGCGGCCCGGGACCCGCATGACGTCGCAGGGTCCGATGTAGAGTTCCAGCGGCTGTTCGTCGATCGCGCGGGCGCCGTCGCCGTAGTGACACGGTCCGTCGGCGTGGGCCCCGAGATGGACGCTGGCATGGAGCGTGGAGAGATTCACCGAGGCACCGTCGCGGATCCTCCAGAGGAATTCCTGCGTGGGCGGCGTGTCGCCGGGCCAGACCTTCGAGACGCCCGGTTCGACGGCCGGGGTGATGTCGATGAGCATGGGATCTCCGGAGTGCGGATCAGGATTCGGACGAGGCCGTCGCGATGAACGCGAGGGTGAGCAGGATCACGACGACCGGGACGCCCAGCGCGGCGATCCGTCGCAGCACCGCCGCCTGTCGGCGACTCTTCGCGAGTGCCTTGGCGTAGGGGATCCGCGTGAAGCTCACCATGTCGTAGAGCGGCGTCCACCAGAACGGAACGACCGCTCCGAGGAACTGGCTGCCCTTCTTGGCGAGACGCTGGGTTCGACTGCCCGATCGGTCCCGCATGTCGACGAACTGGTCGAGGGCGAGATCCGCGATCGCGTCGGCGTTGTCGATGCGGTCTTCCTCGTAGGCCTCGATCGCGTCGTCGAGGTCGTCGTGCGACGCCAGCGCGGTCACCAGTCCCTCCACGTCCTCGAACGAGGCGTTCGCCCCCTGTCCGTAGAACGGGACGATCGCGTGCGCGGCATCGCCGAGGAGCACGGCGCGACCGCGATGCCAGGGCCGACATCGGATGGTGACCAGCGGACTGGTGGGATTCCTCCGCCAGTCCTCGACGAGGGTCGGCATGTGCGGCACCGCGTCGCCGTAGTGTCGCTCGAAGAAACGGACGATCCCCGCGTCGTCGGCGTCTTCGAGGGTCGCGAAGGAATGTTCCCCCTCGAACGGCCAGAAGAGCGTGCAGGTGAAGGATCCGTCGATGTTCGGCAGGGCGATCATCATCGATCCGCCGTGCGGCCAGACGTGGAGGGCGTTCGGATCGACGCGAAACCTCCCGTGAGGTCCGCGGTCGTCGTCCGCGGGTGGAATCGTCAGTTCCTTGTACCCCGCGGCGAGGTATTCCTGGGAGAAGTCGAAGCGACCGGTCCGCTGCATGGCCGCGCGGATCGCGCTGAACGCGCCGTCGGTGCCGACCACCAGATCCGCTTCCACGCGTTCCCGGCGACCGTCCGGATGTTCGAAGACGGCCGCGGGCCGTTCGTGATCGGTGAAGTCCGCGTCCACGCATCGGGCCTCGAAGACGATCTCGACGCCGGGCGTCGCCGCGGCGGCCTCGACGAGGAGTCGGTTCAGCCCGCTTCGGCTCACCGAATTGATCGCTCGCTCGGGATCCCGGCTGTACGCCGAGAAGATCTCCCGGCCCTCGACGTGCACCATGCGCCCCGGCATCCGGATCGCCTCCGCGAGCACGGTCTCCTCGACGCCCGCGGCTCGAAGCGCATGAAGGCCACGGACGCTGATCGCGAGGTTGATGGAGCGCCCGCTCTCGGCGTCCGCGCGGCGGGGGTCGAGTCGGCGCTCGAACAGCCGCACCCGGTGCCCGGCCCGGCCGAGTTCCGCGGCGAGCATCGCACCGGCGAGTCCGGCACCGGCGATCACGATGTCATGGGGCTGGGACATGCTTGGGTCAGATCGAGCGAAGGACCTCGGCGACGCGGAGGCAGTCGGCGAACGTGTTGTAGAGCGGGACCGGGGCCAGCCGGACCACGTCCGGTGGTCTGAAGTCCGCGACGATGCCGCGTGGTGCGAGGGCGTCGAATCGTTCGCGGGCCCGATCGGCGATCCGGACCGACAACTGGCAACCGCGCTCCTCGGCGTTGCCCGGCGTGATGACCTCGCTTCCTCCGGGAAGCATCTCGCGAAGACAGGTGTGGAGGAATCCGGTCAGCACGCGGCTCTTGGCGCGGAGCGCCGGCATGCCCGCCTCCTGGAAGAGGTCGAGCGACGCGATCAGCGGCGCCATCGCGAGGATCGGCGGGTTGCTGAGCTGCCAGGCCTCCGCGGTCGGCACGGGGATGAAGGTGTCCTCGAGATGCATTCGAAAGCGGGTGTCGGGATCGTTTCCCCACCATCCGGCGAACCGGGGGATGTCCGGGTTCGTCGCGTGTCGTTCGTGAATGAAGGCGCCGGCCACGGCGCCGGGTCCGCCGTTGAGGTACTTGTAGGTGCACCAGGCGGCGAAGTCGACGTTCCAGTCGTGGAGGGACATCGGCACGTTGCCCGCCGCATGGGCGAGATCGAATCCCGCCGTCGCCCCGACGGCATGGGCCGCGTCGGTGATCGACGCCAGATCGAGGAACTGGCCGGTCCGGAAGTTGACGCCGCCGAGCATCACGGTCGCGAGCCGATCACCGAGTCGTTCGATCGTCTCGAGGACGTCCTCGAGACGCAGCAGGTCCTCGCCCGGCCGGGTCGAGATCCGCACCACGTCGCGTTCGGGATCGCCGCCCCGCGCGACGACGTGCGAATGCACGGCGTAGGTGTCGCTGGGGAAGGCGCCGTCCTCCATGAGGATGATTCGCCGATCGCCCTCGGGGCGGAAGAACGAGATCAGGAGCAGGTGCAGGTTCGCGGTGAGCGAATTCATCGCGACGACCTCGCCGGACCCGGCACCGACCACGTGGGCGAAGCCGGTCCGAAGGTTCTCGTGGTACGGATACCACGGCCGGGTCGCCTCGAAGTGTCCCTCGACGCCGAGCGCGGCCCAGTCGTCGAGTTCCTGTTCCACGATCGCGCGGGCCGCGGTCGGCTGGAGTCCGAGCGAGTTGCCGACGAAATAGCCGGCATCGGAACCGTCGGGTCCCTTCGGGACGTGGAATCGATCGCGGAACGCGGCGAGCGGATCGAGCGCATCGAGTCGTTCGGCGCCGGCCGCGGTCGGTTCGAGGTCCGCGGCCGCGATGCCCGTGAAAGGCGAATCCACGGAAGTCTCCTTCGATCCGTTCACCTGGCGCGTCCCCCGTCGTGCGGAAGCCCGAGGAATTCCAGCGCCGTTCCGCCGAGAAGGCGATCGCGGGTCTCCGCATCGAACGCGTCGATCGAACGGATCAGTTCCCCCGGAACGGTCTCCCCGAGCGGGAACGGATAGTCGCTGCCGAGGGCGACCCGATCGGCACCCACCCGTTCGACGAGGAAGCGGAGCGCGTCCACGTCGTGCACCAGCGAGTCGTAGACGAAGCGATGGAGCAGGTCCTCCGGCGCGGTCTTGCTGTCGATCGCGCAGAGATCGGGTCGGACCTGGTGTCCGTGGCCGATCCGCCCGATCGTGAACGGAAAGGAGCCGCCGCCGTGCGCGAGTCCGATCCGCAGGTCCGGGAGCCGGTCGAGGACCCCGCCCATCGCGAGGCAGCAGGCGGCACGAGCGGTCTCCGCCGGCATCCCCACCAGCCAGGGGAGCCAGTACTTCGGCATCTCGAAGGTGCCCATCATCTCCCACGGGTGGACGAAGACCGCGGCGCCGAGTCGGGCGGCGGTCTCGAAGACCGGGAAGAGCGCCGGCTCGTCGAGGTTCCACTTCTCCACGTGCGAACCGATCTGGATGCCACGGAGACCGAGTTCGTTGACGCAACGCTCGAGTTCCGCGCACGCGAGGTCCGGCGCCTGCATCGGCACCGTGCCGAGGCCTTCGAACCGGCCCGGGTGATCCCGCACGACGCCCGCGAGGTGGTCGTTCAGCAGGCGCGAGACGTCGAGGGCGTCGGCGGGCTTCGCCCAGTAGCTGAACATCACGGGAATGGTCGAGAGCACCTGGATGTCGACGCCGTGCGCATCGCAGTCCGCGATCCGTCTCGCAGGAGACCAGCAGCGATCATCGATCTCCCGGAAATCCTTGCCGTCGATGATCATCTTCGCCCGGCATGGAGCGCAGTGGTCGAGCGCGATCCATCCCCCGTAGCCGAACTTCTCGGCGAGATCGGGCCATCGCTCGGGGAGCAGATGGGTGTGAAGATCGACGGTGGGTCCGCACATGGAATTCAATCGTACCTCGACGGCATTCCCCGGTCAGACTCGATCGAGGATGAGGGAGGCGAGTTCCCGCCCGAGGTCGCCTTCGACCACGATCCCCGCCTCGTCGACCGGCGCCAGCACTCGCTGGAGACGCAGCACGTCTTCCCCGCCCCCTGCGGTCCGTCGGAAACGCGGCCCGATGCCGGCCAGGCGACATCCGTCGTCGAGGAGTCGGGTCGCGAGACGGCCGCACCCCGGATCGTCGATCGGCAGGTCGATGAACACCACCGCCGCGTGGGCGGCGCCCTCCATCACGAGCAGCGCCGACCGGACGGCGTCGATCGAGGCCGCGCCGATCCGATCGAGCTCGATGCGGCCCACTGCGCGGGGAGCGTCGAATCTCACGTGGAGTTCCCCGGCATCCGGGGGTCCGTCCTCGCCTTCGATCTCGATCGTCGCCGGTCGGTTCCGGGCGGCGTAGAGCCTGGTGACGAGTCCGGCGGTCGCCGCCGGGACGAACGCGGTGATGGGTGGCTCCTGCCGGAGCGGGTGCCAGTACAGGAAGCAGGAATGCCGAGCGCGGTCGTCTCCTCCGGCACTCCCGCCGACCCCACCGCGAAGCGACGTCTCGGCGGGGGTCGTGCCGAGGCAGAGGGCGGACGGCGTGGAACCGAATCCGATGTTCATCTTCTGGCTGAAGGGATGTCTCGCGGTGGGTTGGCTCCAGATGCCCAGGAGTCCCAGCGAGTCGCCGGCGGCCTCGACCGCCGCTCGCATCGGTCGCATCAGTCCGTGGCCGCGGTGGGCATGGTCGATCACCGCCTGGCCGGCCTCCCCGATCGGTCCCAGGTCCGGGCGTTCGAGCGCGTAGTGGCCGACGAATTCCCCGTCATCGGTCTCGCAGATGATCGATTTGATCCGACCACCCTCGTTGAGGGCGTCGACCCGATCGGGATAGTAGAGGTCGGGATTCGGATAGGAATGCCCGTAGGACTCGTAGATCCGTCGGGCGACCTCCAGCCCGTCTCCCGGGCGGTAGTCGCGGATCTGGTATTCCGGCGTCGACTCGGAGGGCGTCGTCTCCGCGTGATCGGCCTCCGCGGCATCACGATCGAGTCGGGCCTGCGCCGTCTCGAGCACGTGGATCGCGGGATGGTCGCGATGGGCCCTCAGGTGGAGTTCCGAGCCTTCCGGGCCGCGTTGCACCCACCACAGCCGGTCGAACACCCGTGCCGGGCGTATCTGTTCGGGGATCGCGTGGCCCGGTGCTTCGAGATCGTCGTCGCCGAGGGGGACGCCGCGTTCCAGGATCGCGAATTCGATCGCGGCGGCGTCGACGGTGACCCCGATCGACAGGTCGACCGGATCGTCGCCGCCTTCCATGATCTCGCGTTCGACGAGGTTGACCGCGGAGACCACCGCATCGAGGAGGGCGTCGTGACGCGTGCCGTCGATGTCCGCGAGGGAGATCGCCCGGGCGGCGAATTCCCGGAGCATCGGTTCCATCTCGGGAAGTCCGGGGATCTCGATCCGGAAGTTCAGGTGGTCACTGGGTTCGGGCATGGGTTCCTCTTCACCGCGGGCGGGTCCGCTCGACCGAGCGGAGGGGACAGACTAGCGAATCGGGTGACCGTCCTTTCACGAAAACACGCGGCCGTGGAACCGATCGACCCCGGACCGGTCTAGGATCGCCTCCCTTGATGCACCGCACCGCTCGAACCACCGACCAGAACCACCCGTGCGGGCCCGCGCAGATGCGGACCGCGCTCGCGGCGTTCCTGTTCGCCGGGTGCCTCTCGGTCGCGAAGGCCCAGGTCCCCGACCCCGTCGCGGAGGGGGACGACGAGGCCGACACGGTCCTCGAGGGCGTGCTGCCGGCGGCGCCCTCCGCGCCCCGGGTGTTCGGCGTCGACGAGGCACCGGAGATCGACGGCGTCCTCGAGGAGATCTGGAAGGACGGGACGCTGCTCGAGGACACGTGGCGGCAGGTGAACCCGGACGAGGGCGCACCACCCACGCAGCGGACCGAGATCCGGCTGATGCGCGACGCCCGGAACCTGTACGTGGGGGTTCGATGCTTCGACGACGATCCGTCGGGGATCATCTCGCGGGTGATGACCCGGGGCGGCCCGGTCAACCGGGACGACAACATCCAGATGGTCCTCGATCCCAAGCGGGATCTCCGCACCGGGTACATCTTCCGCATCAACCCGAACGGTGCTCGCGCCGACGCCCGGCTCGTCAACGGTCGAACCGACTACGACTGGGACGGGCAGTGGTCGGGACGGGCGAACATCGACGACGAGGGATGGACCGCGGAGTTCGTGATCCCGTTCCGGACGATATCGATCGACGCGGACAACCTGGAATGGGGGATCAACTTCGAACGCACCATCCGTCGGAACAACGAGACGGTGCGCTGGCGATCCGCCGATCGGGACGTCCGCGTCACCTCGGTGGCCGACGCGGGCGTGGTCGAGATGTTCGGCGACATCGACCAGGGTGCGGGCATCGACGTGCGTCCCTACGGGAAGATCACGATCTCCGAGGACGACGGGACCGACCTCTCCGGGACGGGCGGCGTGGACGTCTTCTGGAAGGTGACGCCGGGTCTGACCTTCGTCGGCACCGTCAATCCCGACTTCGCGGAGACCGAGGTCGACCAGCGAGTGATCAACTTCACCAGGTTCTCGATTCGATTCCCCGAGAAACGCGACTTCTTCCTCGAGGATGCCGGCTACTTCGACTTCGGCGGCATCCGTTCGACGCCGCTTCCCTTCTACTCGCGACGGATCGGGCTCTCGCCCCAGGGCGCTCCCGAGACGATTCTCGGCGGGGTGAAGCTGACGGGGACGATCGAGGACGTCACGGTCGGGATCCTCGACACCCAGATGAGCGACGACGTCTCGCCCGCGGGCCGGAACTACTTCGCCGGACGAGCCCTGTTCAACGTCCTCGAGCAATCGTCGATCGGGGTGATCGCGACCAACGGGAATCCGCTCGGTCCGGAGTCGAACTCGCTGGTCGGGGCCGACTTCAACTTCAAGACCACGGATCTCGCCGGCGGCCGGACGCTCGCCGCCAACGCCTGGTTCCAGCAGACCGTCACCGAGGGCCTGGAGGGGGCCGACGCGACCGCGCTCGGCGCCCGCGTCTCCTACCCGAACGACATTCTCGACCTCAGCTTCGGCTGGGCCCGGATCGGCTCCGACTACTTTCCCGCCCTCGGTTTCGTTCAGCGGACGGGCATCCACGAGTTCTTCGGGGGTGGCCGCTACCGCTGGCGGCCCGAATCGGAACTCGTGCGCAGTCTCGACGTCGGCGTGGGCGGATTCCTGGCGACCGATCTCGATTTCGCGACGGAGAGCATGGACCTCGAGTTCGACGTCCCGCGGATCCAGTTCGAACGGGGTGACACCGCCTACCTCGAATACGGGATCCAGCAGGAGGTCCCCACCCAGGACTTCCTGGCCGCGGGACAGCTGCTGATCCCGGCCGGGAACTACACCTGGAACCGCCTCGAGGCCGGATTCGAGACCACCTCGAAGGAAGCGCTGGAGGTCGGCGGATCCGCGGGGTGGAGCGGCTACTACGGGGGGACGAGGACGACCGTCTCCGGCGACTTCCGCTGGCAGCCGATGCCGAGCTTCCTCCTCACGGGTCGGGCGCAGTGGAACGAGATCGCACTCGATACCGGACGTCTCGACACCTGGCTGGTGTCGAGTCGGATCAACTTCTACTTCAGTCCGGACGTGTCGTGGGAGAATCTCCTTCAGTACGACACGCAGTCCGGCACCGTCGGCGTGAACAGCCGATTCCGCTGGTCGTTGCGGGACGGGCAGGAGGTCTTCCTGGTCTTCAACCAGAACGTCGAGGCCGATGATCTCGACTTCACGATCGACACCACCGAATTCGTCGCGAAGATTGGCTGGACCTTCTCGTTCTGACGATGAAGAGGGTGGTGGGCCGGGATCGAGAGAATCCCGACCTTGCAACAACTCGAAACGTACGGACCCGTCGGCAGGCGGGTCCGATATGACGCATGCCGGAGACGATCCTGGTGGGATCTCGCGCAGTCAATTCGATCGCTTTCATCGACCGGGTCCACGCCGTGGGCCGGACGCTGTCGCTGGCGATCCTCTCGACGGCCGCGCTCTGGTGCTCGAGCGGGGCGGGAGCGTCCTCATCGAGTTCCAGTCCTGACATCACGCTGCCGGCGATCGATTCGATCCGGCAGGGGACGATCGAGGGAGAACGACCAGGCATCGCGTTGCGTGGATTCGCCGGGTCGGGACCCCTGGCCCTTCGCCTCACCCGGGATCTCGAGGCGCTCGACCTGCTGCTTCGCGACGAACGGTCCTCGGAGGCCCGGCCGCGGGTGAATGGATTCGGTCGCGTGAGCGGGATCGACGACCCGGCGCGCGGAACGCTCGGGGTCGGCGGCGTGGACCTCGACTGGCGTCCGAGTCGGACGTTGTCGGTGGCGGTGGTCGCGGGAGGTCGGATCGACCGGAGCCGCGCCTTCGAACTCCAGCCGACCGACGTCCCTTCGTCCTTCGATCTCGAGCGGGAGGACCGGAAGCGACCGAATCTCGCCAGTCGAAGTTCGGCCTTCGACGGGCTCGCGTTCGGGGGCGAGAGCGCCGCCGAGGCGAATCCGTTCGTGGCCGACCGGGTCTTCTCGACGCCCTCCGCGGCCCGGGGGCTCGAAAGCAACTTCCTCGCGACGCGTGCGATCTTCCGGCCCGCGGACGGATCCTCGTTCGGCATCATCGCGACGCGTGGAGGAGGCGTCACCGGCGACGCCTCGCTTCTCGGATTCGATCTCGACCAGCGGATCGCCGGACAGCGCGTCCAGGCGTGGGTCCAGCATGCGATGGGCGATGGTCCCGAGGAAGGCCGTGATGCGGATCGCAGTGCGGTCGGCGCATCGATCGACGGTGATCTCGGAGGCGTGAAGTACGGCGTGGCCTGGCGCCGGCTCGGGGAGGACTTCGATTCGGGGCTCGGCCGGACCGGCGACGCGGGGACCCATGCCATCACCGGTCGGATGGGATGGTCCCTGCCGCTCGAGGGCATGCCGTTCATCAAGAGCTGGGAATTCGGCGTGCGCACGCGGTTCGACACCGATCTCCAGTTCGAGTCCCGGAACATGGACCTGTCGATCGACGCGGCGCGGCTTCGAACGGTCACCGGCGACCGGATCAGCTTCGGGATCGACCAGCGGATCCGCACCGCTCCGCCGACGTTGGGGAACGAATTCACCGACCGTCGCGAACGTTTCCGAGTCGGAATCGACACGAACCCGGGGCGACCGTTCCAGTTCGGTGGGAGCATCGCGTTCGGCGATCCGATCGGCGTCGTCGAGACTTCCTGGCGAGGCGGCGCCCGCTGGAAGGCGGCACCGGGGCTCGACTTCTCCGGTGAGATCGCGATCGATCGCAGGGTCGACGGCATCGCCGCCGGGGAAACCCTCCGGACCGCGGTGAACAGCCGGGCTCGCATCGCGTCCGATACGACGATCGCGGCACGGCTCGGTTTCGACGCGGCCCGGGAGCGGGTCTCCATGGGTCAGGAGATCGGCTTCCGCATCGCCCGGAACGCGAGGCTGAGCATGCGTCTCGACCAGGACCTGGTGATTCCGGGGAATGCCGATGCCCGACCGGTCTTCCGAGCGTCCGTGCGCGGCTCGTTCGATTTCTGAGCGGGTTTTTCCCGTGAACCCGCGATTGCTTCCTGATAATCTCGCCGGGAGAGAGAAAGCAATCGCCACCGAATCGCTGCGCACCTCGCGGGCAATCTCCGAGAGGAGCGCCGTCGCCGTTCGCGGCGATGGACGACGGGGCGGGAACCGTGTCGGGTGGGAAAGAAAGGTAGACGGCGGAAGATGAGCGCAGGCGAGCATGAATCCCAGATGGCCGAGATCCTGGGAGATCTCTGGCAGAGCCTGTTGGGCGTTTCACCCGAGCGAGAACCGGACTTCATGCGAGCCGGTGGTTCGAGCCTCACCCTCATGGAGATCCAGTTCTCGCTGAACAAGCGAGCCGGAATCCTCCTGGACATCGATTCGATCCCGTTCCCCATCACCTTTCGGGGGATCGCGGACCAGGCGATCGCCGCGGCGGAGTCACCCCGGGAACGGGACGTGGTCCACCCCCGCGTCGAGACGTTCCCCTCCGCGTCCGCGGGCGGACGATATGGAACCGGGCGCGGCGGGGCATGGCTCGTCGGCGCCGAAGCGGAAGCCCCCGCGTCCCTCCCGGCCCAGGTCCGGGCGACTGCGATCGCCGCTCCGGGGGCGGTCGCCGTGCGCGAGGGTGACGTGGAGTTCACCTACGCGGAGCTCGTTCTTTCCGCGGACTCGCTCGCGAAGGAGATCACGGCCCTGGAATCCTCCTCCGGAGGAATCGTCGTCATCCGATGCGATCCGGGGATCGACTACTGCATCGCGGTGCTCGCCGCGATCACGGCCGGTTGCTTCGCCGCACCGCTTCACCCCGACATTCCCGCTTCCAGGGTCGATCGCATCGTCGCGGAGTCGGGTCCGATCGCGGTGATCGGCGCTCCGGTGAAAGCCCCGGTGCCTTCGCTCCCCGTGATCAGGCGTCCCGCCTCGGACGGCCTGGGTGACGACGCCTCGTTGCCATCGACGACGGTCGATGATCCGTGCTACGTACTGTTCACATCGGGTTCTACTGGCGTTCCGAAGGGGGTCCGGATGCACCAGCTCCCGGTCGCGAATCTCGCCCGCTTCGAAGCGGAACGAAACGGCGGTGCGGTCGGAAAGCGGACCGCCCAGTTCGCGCCGCTCGGTTTCGACGTCGCGTTCCAGGAGATGTTCGGAACCTTCGCCGCAGGCGGGGAACTCGTGGTCGTACCGAGCAGCGTTCGGCGGGATCCGGTGCGGCTCGTCGAATTCCTGAAGGAGGAGCGGATCACGAGGCTCCACTGCGTGCCGCTCATGCTCCGGATGCTGGCCCGCGCCTCGAATCTGCTCGGATCGCCGCTTCCGGAACTCCGGGAGATCATCGCTTCCGGGGAGGTCCTGCGGGTCGACGAAGACGTCCGGAGGTTCGGGAAGGCGTGCCCGGGAATGCACCTGGTGAACCAGTTGGGCGCGGCGGAGACCATTCAGACCACGAGCGTCGATCTCGGGCCGATTTCCAACGGATGGGCCGATTTTCCGGAACTCGGACCGCCGATCCCGGGAGTCGAGCTCCGCGTGGTCTCGCCCGCCGGCGAGACGGTTGCGCGCGGGGTCGAGGGCGAGATCGAGATCGGCGGATTCGGACCGGCGCTCGGATATTTCAACGATCCCGGGACGTCGCGATTCCGGGAGGACGGTCATGGTCGCTGGTATCGGACCGGAGATCATGGAGTCCTTGAGTCGGACGGAAGGCTCCTGTTCCGCGGCCGACGCGACAATCAGGTGAAGATCAGGGGATATCGAGTGGAGCTTGGAGACGTGGAGCGGAACATCGCCGCGATCGATTTCATCGAGGACGTGGCGGTGGTGTGG
>MDTG01159025.1_pt1 | contig 32252 bp, 25 predicted proteins | sample 811421 | NCBI WGS metagenome assembly MDTG01 (sample SAMN05326645, study PRJNA326480) | marine metagenome | isolation source: seawater | place: Pacific Ocean: South East | collected 2011
GGGCGGCGCCGTCCATGCGCGTGGTCTGGCCCGCCGCCGACGTCGGCGGCATCCCGCCGGAGGGCGGCATCGAGGCGGCCTACAAGCGCCAGCTCGCCGAAGCCGAGGACCCGGCCGCGCTGCGCGCCGAGCTGATGGCCCGGATCGAGAGCGCCCGAGGTCCGACGGGTCCGCTGTCGAAGTTCCAGATGGAGGAGATGATCGATCCGCGCGACACCCGGCGGCTGGTGTGCGAGTGGGTGGAGACGGCGTACCGGCTCGTCGGTCAGCCCGGGCGGCTGGGGCCGCGGGCGTTGCAGTTCAGGCCGTGAGGGGGCGGCCGGAAGCGGCGGTGTGAATCGATGAAGATCGCGGCCGGGAGGCCGCTCCTACATGCCATGATCGACCGTAGGAGCGGCACTGGCCGGGTAGGCTCCCGGCCGCGATCCCCCCGACTCACGCGATGGACTGATACGCCCCCTGAAGGATGCCGAACCCACGCATGTCCCCCAGCAGGTCCGCCTCCATCCGGTTCATGACGTACGACACGCACATCCGCGCGTCCTGATCCACCACCACGGTGGAACCGCCCCAGCCGCCCCAGTAGGCGATGTGCGGGTTCGGACCCATCGGCAGCTGATCGCTGGTCAGCCCGTAGCCCATGCCGAAGCGGATCGGCACCCCGAGCACCAGATCCTCGCTGAAGCTCTGCTCGTCGAACACCCGGCGCGCCCCCGCTTCGCTCAGGAGCTGCACGCCCCAGGCCGAGCCGAGGTTGGCCACCGCCGTCTGCACGCGGACGATCGAACGCGCGTTGCCGTGGCCGTTGGCCGCCGGAATCTCCGCCAGGCGCCAGCCGTCGGTGGCGGCGTCATTGGCCGACACGGCCGGATTGCGGAAGGTGCGCGCGGCGACGGAGTCCGCCGGGGCATCCCCCGCCGGCGGGCTCGCCGGAGGAATCAGCTCGGCGATGCGCGGCCAGGCTTCCCGGGGCGTGCCGATGTGGAAATCGGCGCCGAGGGGCCCCGCGATCTCCTCGCGGAAGAAGGTGCCCAGGGTCTTCCCGGTCACCCGCCGCACCACCTCGCCGATCAGGTGTCCCTGGGTCAGGGCGTGGTAGCCGCTGGCCGTGCCCGGCTCCCACCAGGGCGCCTGCCGCTCCAGCGCGTGGATCATCCTGTCCCAGTCGTAGACGGCGTCGCCCGCGAAGGGCTCGTCCATGCCCGACAGGCCGGCGTTGTGGCTCAGGAAGTGGCGGACTTCGGTCGCCTCCTTGCCGTTCTGGGCGTACTCGGGCCAGTACTTCGCGACCTTGCCGTACAGGTCGACCTCGCCGCGATCGGCGAGCACCAGCAGGCACAGGGCCGCCATGGTCTTGGTGGAGGAGTAGACGTTGACGATGGTGTCCTGCTCCCAGGGCAGGGTCTTCGCCGCATCCCGGTACCCGCCCCAGAGGTCGACCACGTACTCGCCCCCGATGCTCACCGCCACGCTGGCGCCCACTTCGCTGCCGTCGCGGAAGTTCGCCTCGAAGGCCTCGCGCACCGGCGCGAAGCGCTCGTCACAGGTACCGTGAATGTCGCTCATCCGTCCTCCCCTGCCTGATTCCCATAGGTATGACCCGTCAATCTACCACGTCGGCGTGATTCGCCCACCGGCTCATAGCGCGATCCGTGTTTCGGTGCCGGGCGCGACCTCGACGCCGTCGGCCGCTCTCGCCAGGTCGGACGGCAGCTCGACCCGCCAGGCGCCCGGCGCGACCTCGACGGCCGGCCCGTTGACGATCCCCGAGGCCACCACGCGCCCGTCGCCGTCCAGCACCGCGAACGGCGTCTCGACCGACTCGCGCAGGCTCGCGGCGAGCTCGTCGCCGTCGGCGGCATTAAAGTAGCGGCCGCGCCCGAGGCGTGCCCACTCCGCGAAGGTCTCCTGCAGCATCAGCTCGTCGATGGCGAAGCCGACGATGTTGACCCGCACGTCCGTCCCCGACGCGGACAGCGATTCGATCACCCCGGCCGGATCACCGTCACAGGTTTCTTCACCGTCGGTCACCAGCACGACCAGCAGCGGCCCTGAACGGCCGGACGTATCCGCCGCGATCTGACGCAGGGAATCGGCAATCGGGGTGCGCGCCAGATTCATCGCTTCGATGGACGACACCACCGCGACCGCCTGCCCGCGATCGAGGGCGCCGGGGGAGATCTCGAGGTCGCTGCGGCAGGCATCCGCCTCCCGGTGGCCGAACACGCGCAAGGCGAAGTCGACGCCGTCGGGCAGCACGTCCGTCACGAGGCCGGTCACCGCCGCCTTGGCCAGATCGATGCGGCGGGTGCCGTCCAGCCGCTGCAGCATGCTGCCGGAAGCGTCGAGCACCACGGCGACGGTGGCTCCGGTCAGATCCGTGCCCGAGGATTGCGCGACGACGCGCAGGGATCCCGGCATCGGCCGTGGCACGATGGTGACGGGCCGGCGCCCGAGCACGCGACCGCGCGGCGTCCGGTAGCGCAGCTCGTAGGCGCCCGGCTCGTCGGGGGTGGCGATCCGCAGCGTGTCGCCCCGGGCGACCATCGCGTAGGCGCCGTCCACGTCGTCGGCGCTGCCGGCAGGCACGAGGGTGACGTAGTCGAGGGCGTTGCCCGGCCCGGTCCAGCCGACGTCCAGCGCCGCCCGGGCCGGCGCGGCGTCCGGCGCCTCGAGGCTGGCGGAGACGGCAGTCACTTCCAGCGGCACGACGCCCAGCGTCGCGTAGCTCTGGCCGGTCAGGTAACGGATCTCGTAGCTGCCCGGCGCCTCGGGCGCGGTCAGGGTCGCCGGGCTGCCGCGGGCCGTGTACACGTAATCGGCGTACTCTCCAGCGGGGGCGCCGGCGGGCACGATGGTCAGGAAGTCCTGGGGATTGTCCGGTCCCTGCCACGCGACCTCCACGGCCGAACCAGCCGGCGCGGAACCGGCGGCCGAGAGCACCGCGCCGGCGGCGGTCACGGTCAGGGGCCGACGGCCGAGGGTCCGGTAGGCGCCGGAGCCGAGCAGGTAGCGGAGCTCGTAGTCGCCGGCCTGGTCCGGCGCGCTCAGAGTCAGGGGTGAGCCACGCCGGGTGTAGACGTAGCCCGCGTAGTCGCCCTCCGGCGTGCCCGCAGGCACCAGGGTGATGAAATCGCGGGCGTTGTCCGGCCCCTCCCAGGACACGGCGACGTCGGCGCCGGCCTCCACCGACGCCGGCGCCGCCAGCGTCGCGGCGACGTCCACTACCGTCAGCGCGGCGCGCTGGCCAGCGTCGGGTAGGGCGACTCGGCGCCCAGATAGCGGATCTCGTAGCTGCCGGGCCGATCCGGCGCCACCAGTGTCACCGGGCGGCGCCTGGCGTACTGATAGGCCTCGTACTGGCCGGCAGGCGCCGCAGCCGGAACGATGGTGATGAAGTCCCGCGGGGCTTCCGCCCCGGACCAGCCGACCTCCACCTCGGCGCCGACGCCGACCTGTGCCGGCGCCTCCAGCACCGGCGCAGCCTGCCCCCACGCCAGCGCGGCCATCACCCATGCGAGCGCCGCCACGGCCCGCGGCCACCTCGTCGTCGTCACCACCACCGCCTCCCCCGACTGTCCGTTGGTCGCCGCGTCAATCTACCACTTCCCCGCTGCCCCGGCGGCGCCGGGCTGGCCTTCCAGACCGAATCGACGCAGCATGGCGGCTTCCGTGGAGGGGGAGAAGGACATGAAGCGGATTCTGCTGGCCGTGGCGGCCCTGCTGATCCTGGGCATCGTCGGCGCGTTCGCCATCGGCCCGGGGATGCTCGAACGCAGCTTCAATCAGGTGGTGCCCCACGAGCCGTACGCCATTCCCGAGCGGGCCGCAGCGCTCCACGCCGCGCTGGTGATCGCCGACCTGCATGCCGACACGCTGCTCTGGCAACGGGACCCGCTGGACCGGGCCGACCGCGGCCACGTCGACGTGCCGCGGCTGGTGGACGGCAATGTCGCGGTGCAGGTGTTCGCCGCGGTGACCAAGGTGCCCCAGGGACTCAACTACGAGGAGAACACGGCGGAATCCGACCAGATCACCGGCGCGGCGATCCTCCAGCGCTGGCCGGTGGCGGCGTGGACCAGCCTGTTCGAGCGCGCCCGCTACCAGGCCGCCCGCCTGGACGCGGCGGCGGCAGAAGCCCCGGACGCGCTCCGGGTGATCCGCAGCCGCGCCGACCTGGACGCCGTGCTCGCGGCCCGCGCCGCCGGCAGCGAGGTGGTCGGCGGCCTGCTCGCCACGGAAGGCCTGCACCCGCTGGAAGGCGATCTCGACAACGTGGCCCGGCTCCAGGACATCGGCTACCGGATGATGGGCCTGCACCACTTCTTCGACAACGAGCTCGGCGGCTCGCTGCACGGCGTCGCCCAGTCGGGCCTCACCGAATTCGGCCGGGACGTGGTCCGGGAGCTCGAACGCCGCGGCATCCTCATCGACGTGGCGCACTCCTCGGCGGCCGTGGTGGAGGACGTGCTCGAGCTGACGGCGTCGCCGATCTTCGTCTCCCACACCGGCGTGAAGGGCGCCTGCGACAGCCCGCGCAATCTGCCGGACCCGCTGATGCAGCGCATCGCCGCCACGGGTGGCGTGATCGGCATCGGCTACTGGGACGGCGCGGTGTGCGATCCGAGCCCCGAGTCGGTGGTGCGCGCGCTGCGCTACGCCGTCGACCTGCTCGGCGTCGACCACGTGGCACTCGGGTCGGACTACGACGGCGCCACCACCGTCACCTTCGACACCTCGGAGCTCGCCGTGCTGACCAGGCTGATGCTGCAGGCGGAGTTCAGCGAAGCCGAGATCCGCGCGGTGATGGGGGAGAACGTGGTGCGGGTGTTCCGGGAGCGGCTGCCGGAAGCCTGACGGTTCGTCCGCGCCCGGCCCTCCCGTGCACGGCGGCTCCCGGCCGGAGCGCCGCCGCGCACCGGCCGAGCGTGGGTCGTCAGAAGGCGACCGAGAAGCTCACGCCGTAGGTGCGTGGCGGCCCGTAGCTCTCGCCGAACCCGACGCTGGAGAACAGCACCTGGGAACGGTAGCGTTCGTCCGCCAGGTTCTTCACCCAGGCGTGCACGCTCCAGCGGCCATCGGCGGCGAGAACGCCGACGCGGGCATCGGTGAGCCAGTAGCCGTCCTCCTCGGCTTCGGCGGGGCTCCGCACGATGTCGAAGGTCACGTCGTCCTGATAGCTGGTGGCCAGCACGGCATCCGCGCGCAGTCCGTCGGTGAGCCCCCACTCGTAGCGGATCATCGCGTTCAGGTTCAGCTCCGGGGCGTTCGGCAGATCACTGCCTTCCGCCACCCCGGCCACCACGGACTCGGTGACCTCGGTGTCCAGCAACCCGGCGCCCAGGCGCACGTCCAGCCCGACGGCGGGCCTCCACCACAACTCCACCTCGGCGCCGGTGATCTCGGCATCGCCCACGTTGGCGATCCCGAACAGCGTGCCGACCGGGGAGTCGAACAGACCGCCGTAGAACTGGAGATCGGAATAGTCGTAGAAGAACACCGCCCCGTTGAGCTGCACGGTGCCGTCCGCCAGACGGGACTTGGCGCCAATCTCGTACGCCCAGAGAGTCTCGTCGTCGAAGGCCTGCAGGTCGGCCGGATTGAACGTGAGCTGGCCCTGGAAACCGCCTGACTTGAAGCCGCGGCTGACGCTGGCATAGATCAGCGTGTCGTCGATGCCGACGAAGTCGATGCCGATGCGGCCGGACACGTCCTCTGAATCGTAGTCGTTCGAAACCGCCGGGAAGAGCCGGGTTTCCACGCCGCCGGCGACCAGATAGGTGAAGGCGTCCTCGAAGTCCTTCTGCTCGTCGGTGTAGCGCAATCCCGTGGTCAGGCGCCAGTCGTCCGAGAACTGCCATTCCGCGTGAACGAACGCGGCCGCCGACTGGGTCTTCTGCACGTACTCGTTGCCGAGCGAGTCCACGCCCGTCAGACCGAGCAGCGGCAGCAGGTCGGAGGCGTCGAACCGGTCCCGGGTGTCGATCTCGTCTTCACCGTAGAACAGCCCGCCGATGATCACGACCTCACTGCCGACATAGGTGAGCCGAAGCTCCTGGGAGAACTGCTCGATGTCGTTGTCGAAGAACCCGTCGAGCTGAATCAGGCTGGTGGCGTCGCGGTCCTCCACGTGCAGGCGGCTGAAGTCCTCGTACCCGGTCACCGACGTCAGCGTCAGCGCGTCCGACAGATCCCAGTCCACGGTGAGCGCCACACCCTTCGTCTCGATGTCCATGCGCGGGTCGAGCGACGCCCCGCTGCGGTAGGGATCGTCGTCGCCGTCATCCTCCGCGGAGAAAGGATTGTCGATCTTCACCAGCGAGACGTCGGACTCGTCCCGGCCGCCGTGCACGTTCAGCAGCACGCTGACCGACTCGGAGGCCTGCCAGCTCAGCAGACCGCGCCACGACGTCCTGTCGATCTCGCCAATCGACTCACCGGTGAGGCGGTTGGTCTGATAACCGTCGCCCCGCTGCACGGTCTGAACCGCGAGCCGTCCCGCCACACCGTCTCCCAGCGCGCCGCTGACGAACCCCTCGGCGGCGAAGTGATCGTAGCGCCCGTAGTCGACGGTGATCCCGGACTCGAAGGCCTCCGTGGGCTTGCTGCTGACGAAGTTCACCGTGCCGCCGGTGGTGTTTCGCCCGTACAGAGTGCCCTGGGGCCCCTTCAGCACCTCGATGCGCTCGATGTCCAGGAGCTGGAAGGTCAGCATCGCCGGAGACACCAGATAGACCTCGTCCACGTAGATGCCCGCCGCCGGGTTGTTGTTGGCGGCATAGTCGTTGAGGCCCACCCCGCGAATCGACACGTTGGGAATGCTGTTGGCCAGGGTGTCGTTGATCTTCAGGTTCGGCGTCTGGGCGGCGACATCCTTCATCTGCTCGAGACCGAGATCCCGCACGTCGTCGCCGGTGAAGGCGGACACCGCGATGCCCACGTCGCCGAACGACTGGGCACGCTTCTGGGCGGTGACCACGATCTCCTCGATCTGACGGCTCTCCTGAGCGGCCGCGGCGGCCGGCAGCAGCGCGGCCAGCAGAGGCGCTGCGAGCGCCATCGTCGATGGCCATGGATTTTTCTTGTGCATGAGGATACCCCTGACGTTGTCTCGTTCAGTCCGATGAGATTTCCGGAAACGCGTAGCCGGCCAGCGGCTTGCTGCCGGGACGTGGATAGGTCCGCTTGCTGTGGGACAGTCCTGTCTTGACCAGCGCGTCGGCCATGTGCACCGCCAGCGGAATGGGATCGATCACCGGCACGTCCAGCCCGTCCGACCGGAGCGCCTGCTGCATCGCCTCGGCGCAGCCCAGGAATCCGGTGCAACCGAGCACGATCACGTCGGCGCCGTCGTCGCGAACCGCGATCGCCGCCTCACGGGCGAGTGCCGCGTTGAGCCTGGCGGGGTCGTGGGCGATGTCCAGCACTGGCACGTCGATGGCGCGGAACGACGCATAGTTCCCGGTGAGGCCGTAGCCAGCGACGATCTTGCCCACCATGGCGCGCAACCGGTCGAGCACGGTGACGAAGCTGAACCGGTGGCCGAGCATGCTCGCGACGTGCATCGCGCTCTGGGCGGGTCCGATCACGGGAATGGACACGGCCTCGCGGCAGGCATGCAGGCCCGGGTCGCCCATGCAGTCGATGATCACCGCGTTCGCTCCGGCCGCCTCGGCGTCCATGGCGCGGCGGATGGTCGCCGGCACGGCCAGGGCCTCGTCGAATTCGGACTCGATCGACGCGGGCCCCTGCTCGATGAGGCTGTGGGTGATCGTCAGATCGTCACGCAGATACGGCGCCACCTCGTCCAGGGTCCGGATGCCCTCCGTGATGATGGGCGTGATCAGTTCGATGCGCGTGTGCATGGTGGTCCTCCGTGGCGGTCAGTCGCCGAGTTGCTCGATGGGCACGAACGGATCGTCGAGGCCGAATGCCTGGGGTCCGAACACCGCCAGCGACTCCGGCGTGCGCATGATCGGCGCGGCGCTGATGCCGATCACCTTGAGGCGCTGCCCGTAGCGCAACGCCTCCGCCGGCACCGGCGCCGCCGTTTCCCGGTCCACCAGGGCGATGAGGTCCGGCACGATGCAACGCACCCGGCCGCCCTCCCGGGCCACCAGGTGTTCGTTCTGGAACGTCACCTCGAGCCGCCGGCGGGAACCGTCCAGCGCCTCCAGATGGCAGAAGCCCATGTTGAAGCCGCCCCGGGTCTCCCGGCTCAGATCCACGACCTTGCCGTCGAACAGCACCTCGCACTGGTTGTAGTACGGCGTGGTCCTCAGATAGTCCACCAGCGCCGTCACCGGATCACCGGTCTCCCGGCCGTGGCGGATGGCGCGCCCGATCTCGAGCGCCAGCGTCAGCGTGCCGTGCACGCCGGTGCGTTTCACCTGCTCGCCGGTCATCGGATAGCTGCTGAGAATCACGCTGCAGCCCATCTGCACCGAGGCGACCCGCACCAGCCCCTCGGCGGCGGCAGCGTCCCTGGTGTCCACCACCAGGGAGGTCAGGTGGTCGTCGGTCACCACCAGCGGCGTGGCCGGCACCCCGTAGACGTTGTAGGTGACCATCTGGATCTCCGGGAACGCCCGGCCCATGCCGTCGGCATCCACCAGCGGCAGCCCGAGCCGCGCCGCGGCCATGACGGGCAGCAGCGAATTGATGCCGCCGATTTCGATGCCGACCAGCGCATCCGCCCTGCGGCCGAGGTACTGCTCGAGGCTGCGCACGGCCAGGTCGACGTCGTCTCCGCAGGCCGCCTTCTCACCGAGCACCGTCGGCACGCCGAGCATGGCGATGGTGAATACGTTGGCGTCGTCGGGCAGCGCCGCGGCGTCGATCACCTCCGGCATGCCGAAGGCCTCGATGGCATGCATCGCCAGCAGGCGGCCGATGTACGGGTCTCCGCCGCCGCCGGTGCCCAGCAGGGCGGCGCCGGTGGCGATGTCCGGCAGATCCTCTACGGTGAGCTTCATGCCGTGTCTCCGCTGCGCGCCAGATCGAGATCCCCGGACACCTTCACGCGGATACGCACCGCGCCCCCGGGCATGTAGGCCAGCGGAACCTCCTCCCGGTCGATGATCTCGAGGGTCGCGGGATCCGCTCCGGCGGCGACGGCCTTGTCACGGGCCTCGTTGGCGGCCTCCTCCAGGGCCGCCTCCCGGCCGACCGCCTCGTAGGCGAACACCCGGTCGGTCTCACCGCTGATCTGGGCGATGGACGCGCCGATGGCATTGGCCACGCCGGCGTGCTCGGGAACGATCACCTCGGAGGTCCCGCCGATGGCGTCGCGGATGAGCACGGCGCCCCCGCCGACCAGCACCAGCGGTACCGGCGTGGCGCTCGCCTTCATCCGGTCGACGCCCTCGGCGACGATCCGGTGGATGCGCTGCACCGCAGCCTGCACCAGCGCCGCGGAGAGGTGTGCCACCCTGCTCGCATCGCCGATGGCCGCATACCCGGCGGCGACGGCGATGTCCGTGGCGCACAGCGTGTCGCCGCCGAACACCAGCGCATCCCGGGTCAGCCGGTAGCCGATGGAGCGGGGCCCGACGGTCAGCCCGGCATCCGTCTCCGCAACCAGGGAGCCCCCGCCCAGGCCGAGCGCCAGCACGTCCGGCATGCGGAAATTGGTGCGCACGCCGCCCACGTCCACGGACAGCGAGGACTCCCTCGGGAAACCGTTGCGCAGCACGCCGATGTCGGTCGTGGTGCCGCCGATGTCGGCGATCAGCGCGTCCTCGAGCCCCGACAGGTAGGCGGCGCCGCGCATGCTGTTGGTGGGACCCGAGGCGAAGGTCAGCACCGGATAGCGCTCGACGAATGCGGCGCTCATGAGCGTGCCGTCGTTCTGGCTGATGAAGAACGGCGCCCGGATGTCGAGACGGGTGAGGGCTGCCCGGAACGACCCGACGACCTCCCGGGACAGCTCCGCCAGGCTGGCGTTCATGACCGCGGCATTCTCCCGCTCGAGAATGCCCATCCGGCCGATCTGACTGGAGAGCGTCAGCGCGGCGTCCGGCATCTCCTGCCGGATGATCTCCGCCGCCCGCACCTCCATGGCCGGGTTGACCGGCGAGAACAGCCCGGTGATGGCCACCGTGGCTATGCCGGCGTTCCGCAGGCTGCGGGCCGCGGCCGCCACGGCCCCTTCGTCCAGGGGGTCCGCCACGCTGCCGTCGAACTGGTAGCCGCCGGTGATCATGTGATGGTGGGGCCCCATCGCCTCGGCAATGTCGGCAGGCCAGTCGCTGAGCGGCGGTATTCCCCGGGACGACGGCAGGGCGATGCGGACGATGCCGACCGGCAGCAGGTGCTGCCGCTGGACGAAGGCATTGGTGAAGTGGGTGGTGCCGATCATGACGGTGCGCACGTCGGCGGCCGAGGCGTCCGCCCTGCGCAGCACTTCGCCGATGGCGGCGACGATGCCGTCGCTGACGTTCTCCGAGGTGGGCGCCTTGTGGGACGCGAGCACCGTCCGGCCATCCATCACGACGGCATCGGTGTTGGTGCCTCCGACGTCTACTCCGATTCTCACCCTGTGGCCCCCTGCCCGGCTCGATCCGCAAGCTAGCAGCGGCCGGCGACCCGCGGGAACACCTGCCACGGGTAGGGTGGGTCTGCTTCGCGGGTAGGGTAGGCACGGCAGCCCGGGCTCGCCGCCGCCGGCTCGCGTGGCGCCGCGTCAGATCAGGCCGCGGCGGATGGCGACCGTGACGGCCTCCTGGCGGTTCGACACGCCGAGCTTGTCGAACAGGTTCTTGAGGTGGAATTTCACCGTGTTGACCGACAGCGGCACGACTTCGGCGATTTCCCGGTTGGAGCGCCCCTGCATCAGGTGGCCGAGCACCTCGCGCTCGCGTCGGCTGAGCGGCCCCTCCGTCTCGGCGACCTCGTCCCGGCGCCCGATCTCGAGCACGAGTTCCGCCAGAAAGGTGTCCCTCAGACCGTTGCGGCGCCGGCCTTCCGAACGTCGGGTGAGATCCCGCAACACCGGCAGCAGCGCGGTGCCGGCGTCGATGAACGGGCGCTTGAGCAGCTCGAACAGCGCCGCGGCCAGCGCCTTCTCCAGCACGCCCCTGGCATCCGCGGGCCTGCCGAGCTGCCACAGAGCGATGGCGCGCTGGATCGACAGCGCCACGAAGGCACGCAGATGGCGTTGCCCGTAGGCGCGCTCGGTTTCCGGCGCGAGCAGCGTCTCCGCAGCCAGCGGCTGATCCTCCGCCAGCCTGACCTGGGCCAGAGCCGCTACGCGCGCCTGACGAAGGCGCAGGTCCGGCACGTCCAGATCGGCTTCCGCCAGGGCCGGTTCGGCAACCGGGCACGGCAGCCCGGCCGCCGCCGACACGGCGACGAGGCGCGCCGCCATCAGCTCTCCCAGGTCCGGCAGCGCCCGGGACCGGGTGGTGGCAGACACGCGCCTGGCGATGGCTGCCAGCGCATCGCCGTCGCCCCGGGCGGCGGCGACCCTCGCCCCGGTGAAGTAGGCCGCCTCGTACACCTCGGGCCAGGAGTCGAACTGCTCGATGTGCGGCAGCGCCCGTTCGAGCAGCCGCGCCGCCTCGTGCGCCTGATGCTTCTCGTAGGCCACCTCCGCCAGCAGCGCCCGGCCGATCGCCGCCAGATCGCTCTCGTCGCCGAAGTGCTCCACGGCGAGGTCGAAGCCTTCGCGGTACAGCGCCTCGGCGTCGCGCAGCCGACCCTGCACGAGGCGCGCCTGACCCTGGTGGAAGTAGATGAAGGTCTCGCCGTAGACGGACTGCATCTCGCGAAAATGACCGATGGCGCGTTCGCCGACGGCGAAGGCTTCCTCGGCGCGGCCCAGGCGCGCGTGCATGGCGCACTGCAGGTTGCAGCTCACCGCGCGCATGACGTGATTGTCCACGGGCAGGGGATCGGTCAGCCGCTCGAGCTCCGCGAGCTGGGATTCCGTGACCTCGCGTCCGGCGTAGCGGTCCAGCAGGCAATCCATGATGTGGAACTCGGCCGCGAGCCCCGAGTCCTTCGTCGCGCCGTGCAGCCCGGACAAGCGGTCGAGCTTGCGCCTGGCCTGGGCGTGCTCGCCGAGCCGCACGTCGAGATAGATCTCGGCCAGCGCCAGCCGGGGATGGCGCTCCAGGGCCTCACGCGGAATCACCGCCAGAGCCCGCTCGAAGGCGCCGACGTGGCCGAGCAGCGCGTAGTGCCAGCCGCCCAGCGCTTCCAGCACTTCCGCGAGGAGCTGCGCATCGCCGCAGGCCAGCGCGTGCTGCACGGCCTCGGTGCTGTGCCCGTGACTCTGGAACCACCGCGCGGCCCTGGCGTGCAGCTCGCTCACCGGCGGGCCGCCGCTGCGGCGCAGTCGTTCCTGCAGGAACTCGCTGAACAGCCGGTGGTAGCGGTACCAGGCGCGCTCCCGGTCCAGGCTGTGAACGAACAGATCCCGCTGCTCCAGGTGCTCGAGCTGCCGCCAGCAGTCGTTCGAGCCGCACAGTGCAGTGGCCACGTCGCCGTTGACCCGCTCGAGGATCGAGGTCGACAGCAGCAGCGTCTGGTCCGCCCCACTCAAGCCGTCGAAGACCTGCTCGACGAAGTAGTCGACCAGATCCGACGTCCGGCCGCTGAACTGCTCGAGGGTCTGGGCCAGGGGCACCCCTTCCTCCAGCCAGCGCCGTACGGCCTGCAGCGCGATCGGCCAGCCTTCGGTCCGCTCGTACAGCGCACCGGCCGCCTCGGCGGACACCGCTTCACCCGCCGCCTGACCGACGAACGCCGCGATCTCCTCCGGATCGAATCGCAGATCGGACTGGTCCAGCTCCAGCAGCTCGTCGTGGGCCCGCAGGTCCGCCACCGACAGCGACCGCGGAAACTGACGCGCGCTGATCACCAGATGCAGGTTGGGGGGCAGGGCCTGCTGCAGATAGTCGAGCAGGGCCCCGACCTCGGGGCATTCGGCCCGGTGGTAATCGTCGATGACGATCGCATGCGGTCCTTCGCTGCGGCCGAGCGCCGTGAGCAGCGCCGAGCTGGCCGCCGCGGGGCCCGACGCCGAGAAGCCGTGGGGTGAATTCACCAGGTCCACGCCGGCAGCGAACCCGGCACTCTTGCAGGCCTCGATGAGATAGTTGAGGAACTGAAAGGGATCCGTGTCGTGCTCGTCCAGCGACAGCCACGCCACCGGCACGGCTTGCGCCCGCAGCCGGTCGTGCCATTGCGCCAGCAGTGAACTCTTGCCGTAGCCGGCGGGCGCGTGCACCACGGCCACACGGGCATCGAGGGCCTCCGACAGCCGCGCGAGCAGCCGCGGCCGCGGCACCGGGTGCCGAAGGCGGACGGACGGGGCGAGCTTGGATCGAACGACCCAATCGGTCATGGCACGGCTTCTGAACCCTACCCGGGGTAGGGTAGTGAATGCTCACGCCGATAGCGAGCCGCCGGTCGCGGGAGGGCGCTCACCACCGACGGCTACAGGCGCCCCACCAGGTGTTCGCCACAGAGTCGAATGCTGTCCATGACGCCCGCATGAGGAATCTGCCCGAACTGCATCAGACAGAGCAGGCGCGTGCAGCCGATTTCCCGATACCTGCGCATTTTCCGCCTGCACTCGTCGATGTCCCCGATGATCACCGAATCCATCGTCTCGCAGACCTCGTGCGCCTCCTCCTTCGAGACCGTTTCGCCCAGGGCCATCCGCTTGAGCAGCCTGATGACGGGAATCTCGTCCTTCGAGATCTCCAGGCTGGTCTGATCGGCGTCCTTGAGGGCCGCCGTCATCTCCGGGGAGTTGGGGTGCATGCCCGACCGGATGGCGTCGTACCAGACCGAGCGGGGCACCTTGAAGATGATGGGCGCCGCATGCACGTACCACAACGCCGACAGCGCCGCGCCATTCTCGATGGCCGCGCTGCGCGACTCGGCGACGTGAACGAACGTGAATACGCCTTGCTCTTCGTTGCGCCGGCGATAGCTGCAGGGCTCCGACGACGCCAACCCCTCTCGATAGGCTGCGAGCAACTCTCCCATGAACTCCACGGGGCTGAGCAGCGTCGTGCCCAGCACGCCGACACCGAGTTCTCCCGCCATCCGGAAGGACTCCGGGCTGCCAGCCGTCTGCCACAGACGTGGATGCGGCTTCTGCAGGGGCTTCGGCAGAACCTCCCGCTCCGGGACCTCGAGGTGCTCGCTATGCCACTCGAACGGCTCATCCGACCACATTCGGGGAATGACCTCGATCGCCTCCCGAAGCTGATCGCGGGCGCAGTCGGGGTCGACGCCGAACGTCTCCCACTCCTTACCGCCGGACTTCGCCAGCCCCAGCTCGAATCGCCCGCCGCTCAGCAGATCGAGCGTGGCCGCCCGCTCGGCGACCCGCAGCGGGTGATTGATCCGGAACGGTGCCAGCACACCCGCATGGCCGACTCTGAGTCGTGTCGTATTCTGCGAGATCGCCGTCAGCACCACCTCTGGAGCCGCGCTGTAGCTGAATTCCAGCGCGCCGTGGTGTTCGACCTGCCACCACGTATCGAAGCCGTGCGCGTCGGCCGCGCGGGCCTGGTCCAGGGTTTCCTGGAACAACGTGCGCTCGTGATCCGGCCGCCACGGCTTGGATTTCTGAATCTCACAGAAGATGTCGAGCTTCATCGCCATTACTCCTTTTTTGGAGAACACTCGTTATATTTAAGTCCGCCGTCGCGAATCCGCGCCCGCCAGGCCCGATCAGAAAATCGCCAGAGGATTGACTGGAGAGCCGGTACCGCCGACGACCCGCAGGGGCGAGGCGCAGAACAGGAACGAATAGCGCCCTCGCTGACGGCAGGCGGCCGTGACACCGCTCAGGTCCAGGTTGTCGAAGAGATGAACGCCCATGCCGACCAGGCAGCACATGTGCAGCGGCATGGCCCAACCTTCGATGGTCGCGGACGGCAACGGATCGTTGACGCCGTCCCCGCACAGCACGCTGATGCCGCGCTCGTGCAGGAGCGGCGCACAGCGGGCGGACAGCCCGGCCAGCCCCACCGTCTGGGTGTCCCAGGGGCCGTGCACCGCCCGCCGCTCGAACCTGCCCGTCGCCACCATCAGGATGTCGCCTTCCTCCACGGTGACGCCCTGAGCCTCCTCGCATCGCAGCAGCTCGTCTGGCTCGATCACGGCGTCCGGCTCGAGCCACTCGACGCCGCGCAGGGCCGGCACGTCCAGCAGCACGCCGCGGCCGACGATACCGTCGCGGGCGACCATGATGTCGTTGTGCCGGGCGCCCGTGCTCTTGACGTCGAGCGCGTCGCGATCGTTGTACATGCGGCCGTCGACGAACACGTGGCAGAGCGCATCGATGTGACTGCAGGCCATGCCGTGGTAGTTGATGCCGATGTAGTCCAGGGCCGTCTCCAGGCCCGGAACACCGTGGTCCTTTCTCGCGTCCCCCGCCATCACCATCATGTGGTGGGCGGGATAGAGATTGTCCGGCGCGATCTGAACCGGAAAGTCCGCCGCCAGGCTGACGGTGCAGCCGTCCTGGACGAGCGCTGCCGCATCCCGAACCCGCGCCGGCGTGAGCAGGTTCAGCGCCCCCGCCTCGTCGTCGCCACCCCAGCGCCCCCAGTTCTTGACCTGGTCGAATATCCGCCACAGCTCGTCGGACGAGACCGGTGCGACGTTGGACGGCCCAGCCGTCACGATCGCGCTCCCAGCGCCTTGTTGGCCTGGCTGTGGCGCACGCCCGGCTCGAGTTCCATGAACTCCACGATGGTCCCGTCCGGGTCCTTCATGCAGCAGACGCCGATGATCCCGAGTTCCGGAAACGGCCCGGTGAACTCGTTGGTGAACGGAAAGCCTTCGGCCCGCAGCTCGTCGTAGAGCGCGCGGACGCTGGTCGCGCGGAACGCGAGGATACGCGGCACCCGCATGTCTTCGGGCACCGACTGATCCCAGGCGTCGCTATCCGGTTCGAGCCAGCGGATGAGATCCAGCATCGGCCCGTTCTCGTCCCGTTCGAGCACCATAAGCACGCCCTGCCCCTGGGCGACCCGCATGCCGAAGTTGGTCGCCACGAAGTCCGGCCAGTGGACGTGGCGACGGTCATCCAGAACCCGGAAACCGATCCGCTCGTAGAATGCGATGCTGCGATCCAGATCGGTGACGTTGACCACCGTGTGGTACATGGAATCGACTGTCCATTCGGCTGCCATGTGGACCTCCCCTCAGTAGCTCCAGCTCATCCGCAGGCCGTACATGCGCGGCGGATAGAGCGTCACGTTGTTGGGATAGCCCAGAGAACCGGAACCCAGTGCCAGGTTCTGGACGATGTCGTCGTCCTCGATGTTGTCGACGAACGCCTGCATCGACCAGCGCCCGTCGAGACTGTCCCACGTCAGCCGCGCATTGGTGCGGTGATAGGCATCCTGCTTGTCCCGGTCCAGATTCTGAGGTCGAAGGTAGGTGTCGTCCTGCCAGTAGTAGTCGACCCGCGGCGTCAGAGTGCCGTACTCGCCGAGAGAGAACGCATACTGCACGCCGATGCTGAACGAGGATTCAGGGGCACGATTCGGCCGGTTGCCGGACAGGTCCTGGGGACCGAGCGCAGGGAAGATGTCATCGATCGTGACGTAGCCATCGAGCTCGGCATCGAGCCAGGTGAGCTGCGCGTTGAGCAGCAGGCCGTCCACCGGTTCCGCCAGAAGCTCGATCTCCGCACCCTGAATGTCGGCATTCGAGGCATTGTCTATGCGCGCCCCGAAGGCCTCGAGCAGGAAGAGCTGCAGGTCCTTGTAGTCGTAATAGAACGCCGCCGCGTTCACTTGATAGCGGCCGCCGAACTGCGACTTCGCACCGATCTCGTAGGCGATGATCGTCTCCGGGTCGTACTCGCCCGGGAAGTTGCCGACCAGCACCCCGCCCGACTTGTAGCCGCGGGACACGCTGCCGTAGAGCATGGTGTCTTCCACCGGATAGTACTGCGCCACGAGCTCCCAGGTGACTTCCGTCCATTCCTCGTCGACGTCCTTGGCCAGATCTACGCCGAACTCGGGGATCTGCTGGAAGTCGTCGCCCTTTTTTTCGTCCCGCGTCCAGCGTACGCCGGCAGTCAGAACCAACGGCAGGTCGGAACCGCTCGAGGCTGCGAAGTCGTAGCTGACGTTCGCGAACGGCGCGACGGACGTGGTGGTGTAGTTACCACCGTTCATGAAGGTGAACACGTCCACGTCCTGGAAGAAGTACTCGATGCGCACTTCCTCCTCGAAGTAGAACAGACCGAGGATGGCCTGCCACGGCCCGTCGAAGTCACTGACGAGCTGAAACTCCTGAACCCACTGGTCCGTATCGTCGTGCCAGCGCTGCGTCGATATGGGCAGGTCGGAATTGTCGTGGTCGATGAGGGTCCGATACTCCAGTTCCCCGTAGGACGTCAGCGACGAGAATCCCCATCGCTCACCCTGCCAGGAGATCTTCATCGAGTAGATGTCCTGCCGGAGATCGAAGCTCTCGGGGAAGTCCTCCACGATGGTCCGCACGTCGTCGGCATTCGGCGTGGCGTCGGCGAACCTCGGCTGATCGGGAATACCCCGGCTGAGCTGGCCGGGCAATGACAGCGTGGTGAAGCCACGCAGCCCCTGATCTTCGAACTTCTGCGCCATCAGCAGAACGCTGGTCGCCTCGTTCGGCGTCAGCAGGAGCTGCGCGCGGACAGAGCGGGCGTCCTCCGACCCCAGATCCTCGCAGGACGGGCAGATCGACTCGTCCACCAGATTGTCGATGTAGCCGTCCCGCTCGTTCGAGAAACCGGAGATGCGCGCCATCAGCCGGTCCTCGATGATCGTGCCTCCGATGGCGAAGCGCCCCTGGGTCCGCCCGTAGTTGCCGAACAGGACGTCGGCGACCGCGTCGAACTCGCTGGTCGGCTTCTTCGTCACCACGTTGATCGAACCGCCGGTGGCGTTACGTCCGTAGAGCGTGCCCTGAGGCCCCCGCAGCACCTCCACCCGCTCGACGTCCCAGAGGTCAGCCAGGGCGGAGCCCGGCCGCCCGAGATAGACCCCGTCGAGGTGGTACGCCACGCCCGGGTCGCCTCCGGCGGTCACGTTCTCGTTGCCGATGCCGCGAATCGCGATCTGCGCGATGCCGGCCTGGCCCGGCTCGCTGTAGTAGAAGTTGGGAACGTGAAAATGCAGATCCTCGGTGTCCTCGATTCCCCGGGCCAGCATGACCTCCTCCGAGAACGCCGTGATCGACAGTGCCGTGTCCTGAACCGTGCTCTCACGACGTTCCGCCGTGACGACGATTTCCTCCAGAAACGTCTCGCCCGGTGCCGAAGCGGCCAGCGACGCCCCGGACAAAACCCACAGAACAGCACCACCCATCCAATGGTTAACCGCCATGGTCTCTCCCCTCCCAGTAGCTCGATACCACCCGAACGGCGCCCGGGTGCCGGTTACTGCTAACGCGTGTTATATAACCCGTGATATTTAAAAGTCAACGGCGGAGCACGCCGGGTTGGGCATCAAGCGGAAGGGGACGCGAGGCGTCTCAGGTACTCGTCGATCAGGCGAAGCTGCCGGTTCTCGCTGATGGACCGGCCATGGACGATGATCTGAATGGCCATGCCTTCGACCAGCGAGGCGATGAGGTCGACCTCGTCCGCGACGTTGATGGCCGGGTCGATCTCTCCCGCCTCGACCGCCTGACCCAGGGCGCGTCTGAGACGGCGATGCCACTCGCTGATACGGTTGGACTGCTCCCGCGTGACGGCACCGTCGGCCACCGACTCGTCCCAGAAAGCGATCCAGATCCGCCAGTTGCCGCGGCGGCGGTCATCGGCCGGCAGCACCTCGACCAGCAGCGCCTTCAACAGGGCGAGGCCCTGGAACGCCTTCTCGTCGTCGCGCATGCGCCGCCGGACATCCTGGGCTGCGTGGTTGTGGGCATGGAGAAGAACGTCCTGCTTGTTCTTGAAGTAGTGCACCACCATGCCGGTGGTGCAGCCGGCCTGACGGGCGATCGCCCGCATGGTGGCGTTGCCGATCCCATGGTTGGCGATGACCTCGTAGGCGGCTCTGGCAATGGTGGAACGCTTCTCGTCCTGGTCGACGACTCTGGGCACCTGGGCTCCATACGATCGAAGGATATCGGGCGTTATATGTTCCGAGCCTGCCGCTGTCCACACGGGAATCCACGGACCGGCACGTCGGACGTCCACTGCTGACGCCGCTGGCGGAGTTCAGAGCAGCACGGGATCCCAGGCGCCGTCGAATTCCGCCGTCGACGACCACACACGGCGTTCCGGTGACGGCGTCAGCGAATGCCGCACCCGGCAGTGGACCCCGCCTGCCTCGGCCAGGTCGTAGGCGGCCACCTCGTCCGCCTCGAAGTCGGCCACGCTGACGCCGCCGCGATCGCCCTTGAGGGTGCCCGCGTTCATCAGCAGCAGGGACTCGAAGTCGATCAGCACCCGGTAGTGCAGGTGCCCGTGAACGATGAAGCGGTGGCTGGATGCCGCCAGCAGCGCGTCGAGGGGTTCACAGCGCCGCACGCTCTCGGGACCGCGTGTGCCGGGCCAGACCTTGGCCATGTCGTGCTCGCCGATGCCGTGGCAGAGCAGCAGCGGGCCCGCGGTGGTCGCGAGTTCCAGGGTGCGCGGCAGCGCCTCGAGATACGCCCGGGTATCCGCCTCGATGTCCTCGAGCCGGTGGGCGTCGGCGACGTGACGGACCCGGTCGGACAGCAGCCAGCGGTCGTGGTTGCCCGCCACCGTCAGCACCCCGGCCTCGCGGAGCAGCGCGCAGCAGCGGTCGACGCAGCCCGCCCCGTCGGCGATGTCGCCGGTGCAGATCACGGCATCCAAGCCCTGACCGGCCAGCCAGTCCAGGGCTGCCGCGAGGCGGTCGTGCTCGCCGTGGACGTCGCCGATGACGCCGAGACGCCGAACGGGCTTTGCGGGGTCGCTGCTCATGGCCCGAAACCTAGCGTGCGGCTCGTGAGCGCCGGGTGAAGCCGGCCTCAGACCTGCCCGATCAGATCCCGCGCCACCCGCTCCAGCACGTCGAAGCGGGCGTCGAAGCTCGGCAGGATCATCACCTGGTCGAGCCCCGCCGCCGAGAGCTCCGCGAAGCGCTCGACGAGCGCCGCCCGGGTGCCGATCATGCTGCTGGCGGTGAGCACCTCCGGCGTCAGGAATCGTTCTTCCTCGGGCAGCACCCAGCAGTTGTGGCCGGCGTGAATGCGCTGGTGCCGGCGCTCCTCGGGGTAGGTCTCGAGCAGCGCGCAGTAGTCGTCCCAGATGTCGCGATAGACGTTCGGCGGCTGGTGGCCGAAGTTGCGCCACTGGTCGTAGGCGTAGTGAACGGCGGCCATGGCCATGGCGCCGCACTCGGCCTTGACCCGCTCCGAGTCCACCGCCTCGTCGTCGTCGAGCACCACGATGGTGGTGAGCGCCGTGGTGTAGAAGTCGTCGAAGTCGAGCGCCCGGCCGGCGGCACGCGCGCCTTCCTCGATGGCGTGGCGGAACTGCCGGAACACCGCCGCGTTGGGCGCCAGCGCCACCACCGCGCCGTCGCCGTAGCGGCCGGCGAGGCCCAGGGAGCGCGGCCCGAAGCCGGACACGTAGAGCGGAATGGGGTCGTCGAAGTTGACGAAGCCCTTGTCGGGCATGACGTGGCGGATCGGCGCCGGCCCGGTCGCGCCCGCGGTCAGCGGATCCATCATCGCCTCCTCGCCCCGCAGCAGTGGCGCCAGGGTGGCGAGGTAGCGGTCGAACTCGCGGATGCGGTGGGGCGGCTGGCCCATCACCCGCATGGCGGTGTTGCCGGCGCCGACCCCGAGGAACGCGCGCCCCGGCGCCAGCGCGTTGATGGTGGCGATGGCGGCCGCCGTCACCGGCGGCGGGCGCGTGCCGGACACCGCCACGCCGGTGCCGAGGCGGATCGTCGAGGTGCGGTCCGCGGCCAGCGCCAGGGTGGCGTAGCAGTCCGACCAGAGCATCTGGCTGTCCGCCAGCCAGGCGTGGCTGTAGCCGAGCGCCTCGGCCCGGACCACGTAGTCGATGTCGTTGATGTGCGAAGCGACGCAGACGCCGAAGTCCATGCTCCCTCCTTTCCCTGTGGTCCCCGGGCCGGCGGCGCTACTGCGCCGTCATCCCCGCGTCCACGGTGAACTCGGCCCCGGTGACGTAGCTCGACTCGTCGGAGGCCAGGTAGACGATGCAGTTGGCGATGTCTTCGGGGGTGCCGATCCGGCCCAGGGGAATCCCCAGCACGTCCGGCGGCACCTGATCCGGCGACGCGGCTCCGGTGGCCTGCGCCTGCATGTTGGTCCAGATCATGCCCGGGTGGACCGAGTTGCAGCGGATGCCGTCCCGGGCGCCTTCCAGCGCCACGGTCTTCGACATCATCCGCACCCCGCCCTTGGCTGCGCCGTAGGCGGCGGTGGTGGGAATGCCCACCAGCCCGGCCACCGACGACAGGTTGACGATGGAGCCGCCGCCGGAAGCGCGCAGGGCCGCCATGGCCTGGCGGCATCCCAGGAACACGCTGGTGAGGTTGACGTCGATCTGGCGCCGCCAATCCTCCAGGGTCAGGGACTCCAGCGGCTTGAGGATCGCGATGCCGGCGTTGTTGACCAGCACGTCGAGCCGGCCGAAGCGCTCGAGCACGGCGTCGACCACGCGGCGCCAGTCCGCCTCGCTGGTCACGTCGTGGGCCAGCGCCACGGCCTCGCCCCCGGCGTCGCGGATCTGCCGGGCGCAGTCCTCGGCGCCGGCGCCGTCGATGTCCGTGACCACCAGGCGCCCGCCCTCCCGGGCCAGCGCCGCCGCAGCGGTCCGGCCGAGCCCGGGGTTCGAGGCGGCCCCGGTGACCATCACCACCTTGCCGTCGACTCTGCCCATGCCGCTCACTCCCCCTGCGGATTCTCGACCAGTTCCAGCACCGTGCCGTCCGGATCCCGGAAGCAGACGAACCGCGCCCGGCTGCCGGACCCGGCGGGCATCTGCGCCGGCTCGGACAGGAACTCCGCGCCGGCCGCTTCGAGGCGGCGCATGTCGCCGTCCAGATCGTCGGTGGCCAGCGCCAGGCGCGCGATGCCCAGGTGGTACAGATGCGGATACGGCGCCTCGGCGTCCTGAGGGTCGAGCCACTGGAGGAGATCGATCACCACCGGCGGATTGGCGCCTTCGAGGGCGAGCAGCGCGCCCTTCACGCGATAGGGCGGCATGCCCACGGCCGCGGCGACCTCCGGCGTATTGGTCTCGGGCACCCGCCAGAACTCCCGGAACCCGAGCGCCTCGTAGAAGCGCAGCGACCGGTCGTAGTCGCTGCAGTTGATGTTGGCGTGGACCAGTCCGGTGATCGCCATGGCGTCATCTCCTCACAGGGACAGAATGAATCCGTCGGACGGCTTCGCCCGGTTTTCGAGCACTTCCTGATACACCCGGGAAACGGCCTCCGGCCCGGACTCGCGGCGCACGTCGATCCAGCCGGACGCGAGCGCCACGAACGGCTCCCAGGCCGCAGCGGTGCGCTCGGCGATGCCGGTCGGGCCCCACTCCTGGGAGCGCTTCTGAATCTGCGTGGGGGCGAAGAACATGGTCGGCTGCGGACCCGGCAGCGGCGCGTTGCCGCCGATCTGCGCGTGGTCCCAGTGGGTCGCGCCCACCGAGCAGCTGTAGGCGAGGGTGTCACCGAAGTGGTGGTGCAGCTTCGCCCGCACGTCCGCGTTGCCCGCCATGTCGACGAACACCGTCGGGTCCTTCGGCAGCGACTCGAGGTTGTCGTAGGTGACCACCTGGTCGTAGCAGCCGAGGCCCTCGACGAAGCCCACGTTGCCCGGCGAGGTCAGGCCGATCACCCGGCAGCGGTCGCGGCGGTTGCGGTGCAGCAGCCAGGCGAGGCCGAAGGCGGTCTTGCTGGAGGCGCTGGAGAGCACCACCGTCCCGGCGCCGAAGAAGTCGTTGTCGTCGAGGAAGTCGTCGAGGAAGAAGCTGGTGTAGAACAGCGGCCGGAACAGCATCTGCATCGCTTCCTGGTCCGCGCGGTACGCCGGGTCCGTGCTCGTGCGGGTGTAGTTGTTGTACACCGGCGGCAGCTCGGCGCGATGGGCCACGCCGTCGGAGAAGCCGTAGTCGTTCACCCGCTCCGCCTTCACCAGCAGATGGCTGGCCATGGGAAAGTAGCCGTAGAAGCGGTCGCCCTGATTCATGCCGTCGACGGTGGAAGCGACCACGTCGCCGAAGCCCCACACCGGGATGCGGCCCCAGCCGTCGTCGTAGCCACCCTGGGGCGGGAAGAACTTCCAGTAGCCGATGGCGTCGCCGGCCACGCCGTAGGTGATGTTGTTGGCCGTGAGGGCGAAGTCGTTCACCTTCAGCAGCGCTTCGCCCGGCCCCGGCTCGGGCAGCGGGTCCGTCACCAGCCGCGTCTCGCCGAGGGCGTCCCGGCGCACTTCGAAGGCCTGAATCCCGTCGGTCATGGGGCTCTCCTCTGGGTGGTTCGGTTGCGGAACGAGTCGAGGCCTTCAGAACCAGCCGTCGTCCTGCTCCATGTCTTCGCACAGGTTCATGGACGCCATGAGCTGCGCCTTGGCGGCTTCGTATTCGTCCTCGGTGATCGCCTCCTCCTCCAGCGCGCGCTTGAGGTCGATGAGCTGCTGGCCGAGGGACACGTCGCCCAGACTGATGTTGCTGTTGCCGCCGTTGAAGCAGCCCGCCAGCAGAACCAGGCCGAGGACGAGAAGGACATGACGCATGAGGCTGTCTCCTGTGATGGGCGCGGGGCGCGGGACTCGGACGGCCAGTTTGCCACGACCGGGCCGGCGGGCGGGCATCCGTGCGCGCCAGGTCAGAGTTCGAGGTCTTCGAGAAACGCCCGCACGTCCTGCGCCGTGCGCCGCGGCGATTCCTCCATGGGCACGTGCCCGAGATCCTCGTAGACGATCAGCGTCGAGTCCGGCAGCGCCGCGTGGAACTGCTCCGCCACGTCGACGCCGATCAGGGTGTCGTGCCGACCCCACAGAATCAGGGTCGGCTGGGCCAGGGTCGACAGGTCCACCGCCGGCGTCTCCACCCGCGGCGCGCCGAAGCGGGCCATGATCGCCTCGCGGCTGCCCGCGCGCAGGGTCAGGTCGCGGTAGCGGGCGATCAGCGCATCGTCGACGCCGCTGTCGTCGTAGTGGGCGGCGCGCAGCCCCTGGGCCACCAGATACCCGGGGTCGAGATACCGTGCCACGGCCCGGAACGCGTCGCTCCTGAGCAGGGTGAATCCCAGCGGCGTGTCGCCCTCGCTGTCCGGCGGCGCTTCGCGGCTGAACCCGGGGGGCGGCGACGAGTCGACCAGCACCATGGCCCGGACGCGCTTCGGGTGGGCCAGCGTGTAGCGCCACGTCACCCCGCCGCCCATGGAGTTGCCGCCGAGCACGAAGTCGTCCAGGCCGACGTGAGACGCGACGGCGTCCACCGTATGCACCATGGCGTCCGGACTGTAATCGCCCGACGGCACCTGGCCCGTCAGGCCGTGCCCGGGCAGATCGAGGGTGACGATCCGGTAGCGATCGCCCAGCTCGTCGACCCAGCCCTCCCAGGTGTGCAGCGAGGAATTCGAACCGTGGACGAGCACCACGGGCAGGCCGCCCCGGGCGCCCTGGTCCCGATAGTGGATGCGCGCGCCGTCCGGCGTCGTCAGGAAGGCGGAGGCTTCATTCGTGTAGCGGGCATCGACCACGTCGGCGGGCAGATCGCCCTCGAACAGCCAGAAGGCGCCGGCGATCAACAGTCCTGCCAGCACGGTCAGCACGAATCGGATCACGTCTCTCTCCCTCCACCCACGCAAGCCACGGCCCGGACCAGTATGATCGCCGGGGAGATCACGGCAAGGGCACCCGCGATGGACATCAACGACCGCATCCCCGACGTCCGCGACGGCCTGACCCGTCTGGAGCGCGTGGTGCTGCACGTGCTGCGGGAGGCCCAGGAGGAGTTCGGCGGCCGCAACGTGCCGACCGCCACCTTGTACGGCCGCGTGCTGGAGTACGTCGACATCAGCCAGGAAGAGCTGCAGACCTGCCTGCAGCGCCTGACCCTGCACGGCTGACGGCTACCACATGTCGAGCAGCTTCGACCCCGCGTCGATGCGCACGGCGGACGCGGCCGAGGGCTCGGCCACCCCGGCCACGCCGGCCGGCCACGCGCGCGGCTCGAACGCCGCCAGCACCGGCTCGGTCATGAAGCGGCTGCGCGCGCCGTAGACGTGCTTGTCACCCCAGCGCTGCTGCTGGGTGACGTAGAAGCGCAGCGGCGCGATCAGGTGCAGATCCTCCCGGGCCCGGGTGATGGCGACGTACAGCAGCCGGCGCTCCTCCTCCACACGCTCGGGTTTGCCCGCCGCGAACTCGTTGGGAAAGCTGCCGTCGCTGACGTTCAGCACGAACACGTTGTCCCATTCCTGGCCCTTGGCGGAATGCACCGTCGACAGGATCAGATAGTCCTCGTCCTGCAGAGGCGGCCCGGCCTCGTCGCCGGTGGCCTGGGGCGGGTCGAGGGTCATGTCGGTGAGAAAGCGTTCCCGGGTCGGCGACTGGGCGGACAGCAGCTCGAGCTGCTCGAGATCGCCGCGCCGCACCTGGGCGGCCTCGTAGAGGCGTTCCAGATGGGGTTCGTACCAGGCCCGCACCCGCGCCATCTGGCCCGCCCACTCGCGGGCGCCGCGCAGCTCGCCCACCAGCGCCACCAGCGCGGCCCAGTCCTCGGCGGCCGCCGCCGGCACCCGGCAGTCCGCCAGCGCCGCGAAGGAGAACTCGGCGTCCTCCAGTGTCTGCAGGCAGCGCTCCGCGATGGCCGGGCCGATGCCGGGCAGAAGCTGCAGGGTGCGGAAGCCCGCCAGCCGGTGACGCGGGTTGTCGATCCAGCGCAGCACGCCGAGCATGTCCTTGACGTGGGCGGACTCGAGGAACTTGAGCCCGCCGTACTTCACGTAGGGGATGTTGCGCCGGACCAGCTCCACCTCCAGCGCGTCGCTGTGGTGGGCGCTGCGCATCAGCACCGCCTGACGCTTGAGCGGCGTGCCGGCTTCGCGCGCGGCGAGGATCTGCTCGACCACGTACAGGCTCTGGTTGCGGTCGTCCTCGACCGTCACGTACCAGGGCATCTGGGCCGACGACCGGCCGGATTCGAGCCGCTTCGGAAAGCCCCGGTCGCTCTCGGCCATCAGCGTGTTGGCCGCGTCGAGGATCGGCTGCACCGAACGGTAGTTGTGGTCGAGCGTGACCGAAGCCGCCGGCGTCGGGAAGCGGGAGGGAAATTCCAGGATGTTGTCGACGGTGGCGGCGCGGAACGAGTAGATCGACTGGGCGTCGTCGCCCACCACGCACAGGCCCGCGCCGTCGGGCTTCATGGCCAGCAGGATCTCCGCCTGCAGGGTGTTGGTGTCCTGGTACTCGTCCACCAGCACGTGGTCGAAACGGGCGCCGAGCTCGCGCGCCACCGCCGGCTCCTGGGCCAGCACGTGCCAGTAGAGCAGCAGGTCGTCGTAGTCGAGAAGCTGCTGGGCCTGCTTGGCCTGCACGTAGGCCCGGAACAGACCGGTGAGTTCCTCCTCCCACTCGGCGCACCAGGGAAACTCCGCCTCCAGCGTGTCCGCCAGCGAGCCTCGGGTATTCACCCGGTGGGAGTAGATGGCGAGGCAGGTGTCCTTGCGCGGGAACCGTTTGCCCTTGCCGGCCAGGCCAAGGGCCTGGCGCTGCAGATCGATCAGGTCCGCGGCGTCGCCCCGGTCGATGACGCTGAACGCCGGATCCAGGCCGAGCACGTGGGCGTACTCCCGCAGCAGCCGGTTGCCCACGGCGTGGAAGGTGCCGGACCACATCATTCTGGCCGCGTCGGGGTGCACGCGGCGCCGCGGCGCCTCGGCCAGCGCCGCCCGGGCGATCCGCTCCGCCCGGTCGGTCAGCTCCCGGGCGGCGCGGCGGGTGAAGGTCAGCAGCGCGATGCGCTCCGGCGCCACGCCCTGGAGCAGCAGCCAGGCCACCCGGTGGGCCAGGGTGCTGGTCTTGCCGGTGCCGGCGCCGGCGATGATCAGCAGCGGCTCCGACTCGAAGCCGGCGGCCCGGCCCGCCGCCGCGGGCACCGCCCGGCCGAACGTCGCCGCCCAGCGCTGGGCGTCGTTCAGGCCGTCACCGAAGGTGTCCGGCGCGGCGGCGGTGCCGATGTCGACGTCGACGGTCATGGGCCCATCTTGCCCGACCCCTGTACGAAATTACAGCATCGCGCACCGGCCGCCCGCCGCCCCGCCCGGGCGGTGGTAACATGCCCGGGCACGCCGGGGACCTGGGGAGGGGAAAGGCATGGCCATCGACCATTTCAGCAGCGCGGCCGACATGCTCACCGCGCTGCGCGACCGCGAGATCTCGTCCGTCGAGCTCACCGAGCTGCACATCGGGCGCATCGAGGCCCACGACTGGGCGCTGAACGCGATTCCCGTGCAGACCTTCGACCGCGCCCGGGAAGCCGCCCGGGCCGCAGACGCGCGGATCGCCGCCGGCGAGCAGGCGCCGCTGCTGGGCCTGCCCATGACCCTCAAGGAGTCCACCCAGGCCGCCGGGCTGCCCCAGTCCGCGGGCATCATGGATTTCAAGGACTACCGGCCCGCCACCGACGGGCTGATCGCCGGCGCCGTGTTCCAGGCAGGCGCCGGCCTGCTCGGCAAGACCAACATTCCCGTGGCGCTGGGCGACTGGCAGGCCGACAGCCCGGTCTACGGCCGCACCAGCAATCCCTGGGACCTGGACCGCACCCCGGGCGGCAGCACCGGCGGCGGCGGCGCGGCCCTCGCCGCGGGCTTCACCCCGCTGGAGATCGGCAGCGACATCGGCGGCTCGATCCGGGTGCCCGCCGCCTACTGCGGCGTGTACGGCCACCGGCCGTCGGAGACGGCGATTCCGAAATCCGGCGCGTTCCCCATGGCGGACCTGCCCAACCCGGCGTTTCTGATGGGCACCCAGGGCCCGCTGGCCCGCACCGCCACCGACCTGGAGCTGCTGTTCGACGTGGTGCGCGGGCCCGACATCGGCGAGGAGGCCGGCTGGACCCAGACCCTGCCGCCGGCGCGCCACGGCGCGCTGGGCGACTTTCGCGTGGCCGTCATCGACAGCGTCGCCGGCATCCGCGCCGCCAGCGCCATGCACGCGCGGCTGACGGCCCTGGCCGATCTGCTGTCCGACGCCGGCGCCCGGGTGGAGGCAGCGGCGCCGGCGGTCGATCTCGAAGCCTGCTTCAGCGACTACGCCATGCTGCTGAACGCCATGATCTCCCAGGGCCAGCCCCGGGATGCTCGGGAAGCGCGGGCCGCCGACCTGCGAAGCGCCGGCGACCCGCTGACGACCGCCCAGGCCGCCGGCCTCACCCTGGACGTTCAGGACTATCTGGCGCTGGTGAACCGGCGCGAGGCCGCACGCCAGGCCTGGCGCGCCTTCTTCGAGCAGTGGGACGTGGTGATCGCACCCATGACCCTGGATGCCGCCTTTCCCCACCAGACCGAGCGGTTCGACCAGCGCACCCTGACCGTGGACAACCAGACCGTGCCCTACTTCCACAACATCGCCTTCCCGATGCTGGCGATCTTCACCGGGCTGCCGTCCACCGCATTCCCTGCCGGCCTGAACGACCAGGGCCTGCCCCTGGGGCTGCAGGCCATCGGCCCGTACCTGGAGGACCGCACCACGCTGAAGTTCGCCCAGCTCGTCGAGCAGGTCTGGCACCGCTTCGAGGCGCCGCCGGGGTACGCCTGAGGGCGGGCCCGCCTGAGCGGAGGGCCGGCCAATGGCCCCGGAACGGGACCGCGCGTATCCTCTGAGCCCATGAGCGCGGACTCTCCCAGCCAGGGCGGCGACCTCAAACACCTCGAAGCACCGCTGCGCGACGACGTGCGCAAGCTCGGCCACGTGCTCGGCCGCGTGATCGCCGAGGCCCGGGGCGAGGACTTCCTCGAGCGCATCGAGACCATCCGCGCGCTCGCCAAGGACGCCCGCCACGGCGACGCCGCCGACTGGGATCGGCTGAGCGAGTTCCTGGCCGACATCCCCGCCGCCGACATGGTCGACGTCGCCCGGGCCTTCAATCAGTTTCTGAACCTGGCCAACATCGCCGAGCAGCACCACCTCACCCGCCCCCACCGCGACCGCACCGTGACCGTGGCGCTGCCGGAGGACGACCGGCTGGCGGAGACCCTGGCCGGACTCGACATCGAGCTGGTGCTGACCGCCCATCCCACCGAGGTGCTGCGGCGCACCCTGATCCAGAAGTACGACGCCATCGCCGAGGCGCTGGAGGCCCGGGACCGCACCGGCGCCGGGCCGGACACGGACCGGGTGCTGAAGCGCCTGATCGCCGAGGCCTGGCACACCGACGAGATCCGCCAGACCCGGCCGGTGCCCCAGGACGAGGCCCGCTGGGGTTTCGCAGTGGTGGAGAACTCCCTGTGGGAGGCGCTGCCCCAGCTCATGCGCGAGCTGGACGACGCTCTCGCCGAGCGCGGGCTCGACGCCCTGCCCCTGGACGCCGCGCCGATCCGCTTCGCCACCTGGATGGGCGGCGACCGGGACGGCAACCCCAACGTCACCGCCGACGTCACCCGCGAGGTGCTGATGCTTGCGCGCTGGATGGCGGCGGACCTGTTCCTGCGGGACGTGGAAGCGCTGCAGGCGTCGCTGTCCATGCGCCGGGCGAGCGCCGAGCTCGTCGAGCGGGTGGACGGCGCACCCGAGCCCTACCGCGCGCTGCTGAAGCAGGTGCGCGACCGGCTGCTGCGCACCCGGGACTGGGCCGCCGCCCTGGACCCGACGCCGCCGGCGGACCCGGACGCCGTCTACCTGCACCGCGACGAGCTGCTCGAGCCACTGACCCTGTGCCACCGTTCGCTCACCGAGTGCGGCATGGCCACCATCGCCGACGGCCCCCTGAAGGACACGGTGCGCCGGGCCGCCGCCTTCGGCGTGCATCTGGTGCGCCTGGACGTCCGCCAGGACGCCGAGCGTCACACCGCCGTGCTCGACGAGCTGACCCGCTACCTGAACATTCTGCGCGACGGCGCCAGCTACGCGGACTGGTCGGAGGCCGAGCGGCAGCGGTTCCTGCTGACGGAGCTGGAGAACCGGCGGCCCCTGTTCCCGGCGCGCTGGCCGGTGAGCGAAGACAGCGCCGAGGTGCTGGCCACCTGCCGCACCATCGCCGCCGGCAACGGTGCCGGCATCGCCGAGTACGTCATCTCCATGGCCACCGCGCCCAGCGACGTGCTGGCGGTGATCCTGCTGCTGCGGGAATCGGGCCTCGCGCGCGACCTGCCGGTGGTGCCGCTGTTCGAGACCCTGGCCGACCTCGACGGCGCCGCCGGCGCCATCGACGCCCTGCTCGCCATTCCCTGGTACCGGGAATACACCGGCGGCTATCAGCAGGTGATGATCGGCTACTCCGACTCCGCCAAGGACGCGGGCCAGTTCGCCGCGGCCTGGGCCCAGTACCAGGCCCAGGAAAAGCTTGTGGCGGTGGCGGAAAAGCACGGCGTGCGGCTGTCGCTGTTCCACGGCCGCGGCGGCGCCGTCGGCCGCGGCGGCGGCCCGGCCCAGTCCGCCATCCTGTCCCAGCCGCCGGGCTCCGTGGCCGGCTCCCTGCGGGTCACCGAGCAGGGCGAGATGATCCGCTGGAAGCTGGGCCTGCCGGCGCTGGCGGTGCAGACCCTGCGCCGCTATCTGAGCGCCACCCTGGAAGCCACGCTGAATCCGCCGCCGGCGCCGACCCAGGCCTGGCGCGACGCCATCGGCGCCATGTCGCGCACCGCGCTCGCCTCCTATCGGGCGGTGGTGCGGGAGGACCCGAGCTTCGTCGAGCTGTTCCGCACCCTCACCCCGGAACAGGAACTCGGCATCCTGGCGCTGGGCAGCCGTCCCGCCCGGCGCAAGCCGAGCGCCGGCATCGAAAGCCTGCGGGCCATTCCCTGGGTGTTCGCCTGGACCCAGGTGCGCCTCATGCTGCCCGCCTGGCTCGGCACCGACACCGCCCTGCACGAGGCCCTGGCGGCCGGCGAAGAGAACGTTCTGGAAGACATGATGGCGTGGCCGTTCTACCGCATGCAGAGCGACATGCTGGAGATGGTGCTGGCCAAGGCCGATTCCACCCTGGCGCGATATTACGCCGAGCGGCTCACCGACGCGGACCAGCAGCGAACGGTGGACGAACTGTGCAACCGCCTGGCGGGCCTCACCGCCGACCTGCTGCGCACCACCGGCGAGCCCCACCTGCTGGCCGACGACCCGGAGCTCGCGGAATCCCTGTACGTGCGCAATACCTACCTCGATCCGCTGCACCTGCTGCAGGCCGAGCTGCTGGCCCGCTGGCGCCACCAGACCAGCGACCGGGAAGCGGTCGAGCAGGCGCTGCAGGTGACCATGGCCGGCATCGCCAGCGGGCTGCGCAACACCGGCTGACCGGCCTGCCCCCCGCGGCTACGGACGGGCGGCGCTGCCGCCGAGCACGGCCTGCCCCGGAAACACGCCCTGCTGAATCACGCCGTCACGAACCACCGGCACGCCGCCGACCAGCACGTGGCGGATGCCGGCCGACGCCTGAGCGGGTTCCATGAAGGTCGCCCGGTCCGCCACCTGCCCGGGATCGAACAGGGTCAGATCGGCATCGGCGCCCACCTGCACCCGGCCCTTGCGCGCCATGGCCGGCGCCACGGCTTCGAGCCGGCGCGCCGGCAGCAGGGTCATCTTCGCCACCGCGGTCATGAGATCGAGGGCCTGCTCGTCGCGCACGTAATGGCCGAGCACCCGGGCGAAGGTGCCGGCGCTGCGCGGATGCGAGAAGCCGTCCACGAACGGCACCCCGTCGCTGGCGACCATCACGTCGGGCTGCGCGGCGAGCCAGGCGTTGGTGGCCGGGTCCTGGCCGTGCTGGATCACCCAGCCGCCCTCGGCCCGGTAGCGGTGGAAGGTCTCCTCGGTGAGCCGCTCGCCGGTGGCGGTCCACTGCAGGGTCGAGTAGTCGCCCTGGAAGTCGTCGAACAGGGCGCTCTCCAGCCGGGTGGAGCCGGCGGTGTAGGGATAGAACTCGGTGGTGACGTCGACGCCCCGCGCCCGGGCGCCGCGCATCATCGCCAGCGCCACCGGTGCGTCGGTGTTGGTGCTGGAATTGACGTGCACGACGTGCAGCGCCGCGCCCGTGGCCGCCGCATCCGCCAGCACTTCCTGCAGCGGCGCCAGCGCGTCGCCGCCCAGGGTCCTGGCGTTGCGCATGTGCACGAACA
>MDTG01388927.1_pt1 | contig 32250 bp, 26 predicted proteins | sample 811421 | NCBI WGS metagenome assembly MDTG01 (sample SAMN05326645, study PRJNA326480) | marine metagenome | isolation source: seawater | place: Pacific Ocean: South East | collected 2011
ATAATTAAAGATAAAAGTAATAAATTTAGAAAAGAATGCCTTAATTTTTTTATTTATAACACACTTCCGGGAACTACAGGAGCAGCATTAGAGAAAGCAAAGTTTTTAAAAAAAATTATTCTTAATCAAGAATGTATAGAAGAAATTTCCATAGATTTTGCATTTGAAATGTTATCACATATGAAGGGTGGCCCTTCAATTGAAATTCTAATCGATCTTTTATTTGAGAAAGATCATTCAATTGCAAAAAAATCTGCAGAAGTTCTTAAAACACAAGTTTTTTTGTATGAAAAAGATATTGAAAGACTTCGAAAAGCATATAATAAAAACAATTATTTAGTAATTGATATACTTAATAGTTATTTAAATGCTGAATTTTTTACTAAACTTCCTGACATTGATGAGGTGATAAAAGTTGTTACATATGTTGCTGCTGAGGGAGATATTTCAACAGATCTTCTTTCTCCAGGTAATCAAGCTCATTCAAGATCTGATAGAGAACTTCACGGAAAATGTTTTATTTCTGAAGATGCTCAAGCTGAGATAAAAGAGTTAAAGAAAAAACATCCTGATAAGAGAATAATGTTGATTGCTGAAAAAGGAACCATGGGAGTTGGTTCATCTAGAATGTCGGGAGTTAATAATGTTGCTCTTTGGACTGGAAAAAAAGCTAGTCCATATGTTCCATTTGTTAATATAGCTCCAATAGTTGCAGGAACTAATGGTATTTCTCCAATTTTCTTGACGACTGTAGGTGTGACAGGTGGAATAGGAATTGACTTAAAAAATTGGGTAAAAAAAGTTGATGATCAAGGTAATCCAATTTTAAATAATGACGAAAAACCAATTATAGAACAATTGTATTCTGTAGAAACAGGTACGGTATTAACCATAAATGTAAAAGAAAAAATATTATATGATGAAAATTCTAACAAGAAACTTGTTGAAATAAATGAAACTTTTACTCCACAAAAGATGGAATTTATGAAAGCAGGTGGATCTTATGCCATCGTTTTTGGAAAAAAATTACAAAATATTGCTAGTGAAATTTTAAATAAAAAACCAAAACAAATTTTTGCACCTTCAAAAGAAATAAATAAAAAAAATGTTGGATTAACTGCTGTTGAAAAAATTTTTAATCAAAATGCAGTAGGATTGGAAAAAAGTAAAGTTTTACATGCTGGATCAGATGTGAGAGTGAAAGTAAATATAGTTGGTTCTCAAGATACAACTGGTTTAATGACTTCACAAGAATTGGAGTCTATGGCTGCAACAATAATATCTCCAAATGTTGATGGAGCATATCAGTCTGGATGTCATACAGCTTCTGTTTGGGATATAAAGGCTCAAGAAAATATACCTAAATTAATGAAATTCATGAGTAAGTTCGGTCTCATTACTGCTAGAGATCCTAATAATTTATATCAACCTATGACAGATGTAATTCATAAGGTTTTGAATGATATTACTGTAGATGATTGGTCAATTATAATTGGAGGAGACTCTCATACAAGAATGTCTAAAGGAGTTGCTTTTGGAGCAGACTCTGGAACGGTTGCACTTGCTCTTGCAACTGGTGAAGCAACAATGCCAATACCTGAGACAGTTAAAGTTACTTTTAAAGGTAAAATGGAAGCCCATATGGATTTCAGAGACGTAGTACATGCAACTCAAGCTCAGATGCTAAAAAAATTTGGAGACAATGTTTTTCAAGGAAGAGTAATAGAAGTTCATATAGGTACTTTGTTAGCAGACCAGGCTTTTACATTTACTGATTGGACAGCTGAAATGAAGGCAAAGGCCTCAATCTGTGTTTCTGAAGATATTACATTAATTAAATCATTGGAAATTTCAATAAAGCGTATTAAAATCATGATAGATAAAGGGATGGAAAATGAAACTTTTACTTTAAACAAACTAGTGAAAATAGCAAAAAAAAGAATACATCAAATTAAATCAGGCAAAAAACCTGCATTAAAGCCAGATATTAATGCTAATTATTTTGCTGAGATTGAAGTTGATTTAAATAAGATAAATGAACCAATGATTGCTGATCCTGATGTCAATAATGAAGATGTTTCTAAAAGATATACTCATGATACAATTAGACCAATTTCATTTTATAGAGCTGAAAAGAAAGTTGATTTAGGTTTTGTGGGTTCATGCATGGTTCACAAGGGAGATATGAAAATTGTTGCTCAAATGTTGAGAAATTTGGAGAAAAAACTGGGAAAAGTTAGTTTTAAAGCACCATTAATTGTGGCTGCCCCAACTTATAACATAATTGATGAATTGAAAGAGGAGGGAGACTGGGAGCTTTTACAAAGATATTCCGGCTTTGAATTTGACGATATTTTACCCAAAAATAAACCTCGTGAAGAATATAAGAATATCTTATATCTTGAAAGACCTGGTTGTAATTTGTGTATGGGTAACCAAGAAAAAGCAGCAAAAGGTGATACCGTTTTGGCAACCTCAACAAGATTATTTAAAGGAAGAGTTGTCGAAGACTCAAAAGAAAAGAAGGGTGAGTCATTACTTGCATCGACACCAGTTGTTGTGCTATCAGCCATTTTAGGCAGGACACCAACTATTTTAGAGTATAAAGAAGCAGTTAGTGGTATAGATTTAACAAAATTTTCGCCACCCTCTGAGAAAACCTTAAATAGTCAATCAATACATTTTTAAAACTAGAAAATAAAATAAAACATAATATTAGAGATTAATAATTATATTTCATACTAATTCCAACACCTGATAAAGAGTTATCAGTAAAGTTACCAATTGGAACACCAGGTGCTAACTCTTGTGTGGTAGACACATCATTAGTATAGGTTCTCATAGTTCCACCAATTCCAAAGTCTATATTATCAAGTGTATATCTTAATCCAACAGACAAATCATAATAACCATCAGTAGGTGCTAAGGCGCTTGCAGTACCGTCTGTTTCCTCTTTAAGTGTATATTGTATAGTACCAGCTAAAGTATCTGAAAACTTTCTTCCAACACCTAAAGTATAGGTTGTTACACTTTCAGGATTGTAAAGAGAATCTCCTGTAGCAACTCTAAAACCTACTGGGTCTAATATAAATGTATCCCAATCCTGGTACTCTACAGAAGCAAAAGCTAAAGTGTTAGCTGCAACTCCTGTTTCAAAATCGAAATTCCAGCCACTGGGTGATGTAATGTTAGTAAATGTTTCTAAAACACCATTTTCAATTGTAGCATGTGATGTATCAATTTCAGAGAAATAAGAAAAAGATGCTTTAAGTGCTATTTCTGGTATTGTATAAGATCCTCCCGCAATAAAACCTGTTCCAGTATCTTTAGAAGCAGTTGCACTGTAATTATTAGCAAAGGGTATTAAAACATTTCCATTTTGATTTTGAGAATATAATCCACCTAACAAAGCAAAATTTTTGCTTTGTTTATATGTTCCTAATAATGAAAGTGATTTAGAGTCATATTCTACGGAAATTCCAGCTAATGCACTGCCGTTAGGATATAAAACGTCAGCTCCAATTGGAGTTCTAACCTGAAAACCCAAGGAAGTTTTATCGCTTAAGGATTGTTTATAGTTAACATTGTATGTACTGTAACTTTCTCCAACAGAAGTTGATATATCTGTTGGTATTCCTAATGGAGTATAACTTGAACCTGTTATACTTGGTGTAACAGATTTGAATGTAATTTCTAAGAAACTTCCATTATTAAACATAAAAGATACATCATTTCCATCTCTTGATAAACCTCCAGAAGCATACACAGGTGAAATCAAAATACTTGTTAAAAAAGTAGATAATAATAGATTTTTCTTGATTTTAAAATTATACATATTTACCCCATTTTTTTTTTCTTAATAACATGATTTTTTTTTTTTATGAAATTACAATATAAAAAGACAATTAATTTGTCTTCTCATGTGATATTTTTGCATATTTATCAATGTAATGATATTTGAGAAAAATAAGATTTTGTTATATCATTTTGGAGAAGTTTAAATTATGAAAATCGCGATAATTGGCAGCGGTATTGCTGGCATCACTTTAGCAAAAAAATTAAAGGACAACTTTGAGGTAATTATATTTGAAAAATCTAGAGGTGTGGGAGGAAGATTATCAACAAGGAGAAATAATTCATTTTACTTTAATCATGGTTGTCCGAGTTTCACTGCAAATTCAAAAAGTTTCTTTAAGTTAATAAAAGAACTTACTTTAAAAAAATGCCTCATAAAATTGGAAAATAAAAATTTTCCAAATAATGAAATTTTATATAGGGGTTTCCCTAATATGAATTCTTTCTTAAAAGTTCTTAGTAGTGACTTAGTGATAAATTTTAACAATGAAGTTTCTAAAGTAATAAAAAAAGAAAACTATTGGTTAGTCTTTAATAATTTTGACAAATTAGTGGGACAGTTTGATGGTGTTTTAATTTCAATACCCTCTTTTCAAGCTGCTTCAATAATACCTGATAATATTTCTTTTAAAGAAATAATTAATTCAATAAAAATGACTTCTTGCTTTACAATTTTGATAGGTTATTGGGATAAAAAAAATAATTTATCAGAACAAGAAATTAATGTAGAAAGTAATGAAATAAAAAAAATCGTCTTACAAAAAATACTAAATAACAATTTAAATTATTTTTCAATTGTTGTTTATGTCAATGAAGATTGGACAAAAAGAAACTTTGATCATGACAGAGAAAAAGTAATGGAATTCTTTACTCAAAAGACTATTTCAATATTAAATTTAACTAAAGATCAAATAATTGTAACAGATATACAAAGATGGAAATATTCACAAGTTCAACAAAATAATTCGTATAATTTCTTCTTTGATGAAAAAAAATTTGTTGGTATTTGTGGAGATTGGTGTTTGGACGGTAATGTAGAAGGTGCATATATCAGTGCTTCAAATTTGGCTAATAGTGTAAATAGAAAAAAAAAATTGCAAATTTAAAAGGAATATAATGTTTAAAAAAATTGTTGTTTTTGGTAGCTCAGGGGCTATTGGGCGCGCTCTATGTACTAATTTGAGTAAAAATTATCCTTCTTCAGAAATCTTTGCTTTCTCAAGGGCTTTTCAACATTTAAATCTTAAGAATGTATTTGAACATGAAGTTGATTATAAAGATGAAAATTCATTAAAAATTTCTTCAGAAATTTCATCCCAAAATGGTGATATTGATCTTGTTATTGTGGCAATTGGTATTCTGCACAACTCTAACTTTATGCCTGAAAAAGCTATCTCTCAATTGTCTTTTGAAAAGTTTTATACAACTTTTGAAGTTAATACAATATTCCCTGCTATGATCGGCAAATACTTTATTCCAAAACTTAACAAAAATAAAAAATCAGTTTTTGCCGCACTTTCTGCTAGGGTGGGTAGTATCTCAGACAATATGATAGGGGGATGGTATTCTTATAGATCTTCAAAGTCAGCGCTAAATATGATTATAAAAAACTTTTCTATTGAAATTAAAAGAAACAATAAAAATGCGATTATAGTTGGACTTCACCCAGGAACAGTAGCAAGTAGTTTATCAAAACCTTTCCAAGGAAATGTTGAAAAAAGTAAATTGTTTAAGCCAGAATATGCTGCAACAAACTTAATTTCAGTATTGGAAGAATTATCAAAAAATAGTAGTGGTAAATGTTTTGCTTGGGATGGAAAGGAAATTTTTCCATAAATGAATATTGTTTGGTTCAAAAGAGATTTAAGGATGCAAGATCATGCACCCCTTTTTCATGCTTCAAAGAAAAAAAATGTCTTATTACTTTATGTTTTTGAACCAGAATTATGGGAGCAAAATGATATGAGTAGTAGACATTTTTCTTTTATAAAACAAGCTGTTTTAGATTTAAATAATATACTCAGTTTAAGTAATAATGAATTGTGTATTAAAGTTGGCGATATAATAGAAGTTTTTGATGCTTTGAATAAAACTGAAAGGATTGAAAAAATTTTTTCGCATGAAGAAACTGGAAATGCTTGGACCTTTTCAAGAGATATTAGAGTAAGAGAATGGTCAAAAAATAATAATGTAGAATGGATTGAATATCCTCAAAATGGTGTTGTTCGAGGTTTAAAGAGTAGAGACGGTTGGTCCAAAAAATGGAAAAGTTTTATGTCTTCACCTATTTTAACTTTACCCAAAAATTTTAACTTTATGTATATTCCTTCAGATTATAAAAATATAAATTTAATCGAAAAGAAATTTAAAAATACTTTACCTAACAGTTTAATTGCAAGTAGAAAAGAGGGGTTAAAATTACTCCACAATTTTTTAAATATAACTGGTGAAAATTACCAAAAGGGAATGTCTTCTCCTTTAACAGCAGATTTGTGTTGTTCAAAATTATCGGCATATATTTCTCATGGTCTACTATCTATCAAAGAAATTTTTCAAGAAACAGAAAGAAGAAGGCTCGATCTAGACGATAAAAAATCATGGAAGAGTTCAATTAATTCGTTTTCTAAACGGTTGAGATGGCACTGCCATTTTATACAAAAACTTGATGATGAACCGAACATACAATTTAGAAACTTTCATTCCTTATATGATGGACTAAGAGAAAATGAATTTAATAATTTATTTTTTGAAGCATGGAAAAATGGTCAAACTGGTTATCCAATGGTAGACGCCTGTATGCGATTTTTGATTTCAAATGGATGGATTAATTTTAGAATGAGAGCTATGTTGGTTAGCTTTGCTAGTTATCATTTGTGGCTGGATTGGAAGAAAACTGGCATATATTTAGCTAATCTTTTTACAGATTATGAACCTGGTATACATTATTCTCAAATGCAAATGCAATCAGGTACAACTGGAATAAACACGATAAGAATTTACAATCCAATCAAACAAGGTATTGATCATGATGAAAAGGGTATTTTTGTTAAGAAATGGATTCCAGAACTTTCTGAAATTCCTTCTAATATTATTCATACACCATGGAAATATGACGTCAAAAAAATCAATTATCCTGATCCCATTATAGATGAAAAATTAGCTAGAGAAACAGCTGCAAAAAGAATATATATGGTTAGAAAGGAAAAAAAACATAAAGCTCAATCAGATTTTGTTTTTATGAAACATGGAAGCAGAAGAAAAAGAAATATGATCAACAATAAACCAAAAACTTCGAAAATAATTAATAAACAATTAATTGAACAAGGAGAATTTGATATATGACTAACAGATCGATGCATTGGTTCAGGCAAGACTTAAGATTGTATGATAATCCAGCATTATTAGAAGCATCAAAGTTTAATGAGGTTTTTCCAATTTATATTTTAGATACATTTAATAACGTCGAAAATATAACAGGTGAGGCAAGTTCTTGGTGGCTTTTTCAATCTCTTAAGGCTCTCAACAAACAACTTAAAAATAAATTATCTGTTTTTGTTGGTAATCCTGAAGATATTATTAAATCATTTATATCTGAAAATAACATAAGTTCTGTTTTTTGGAATAGATGCTATGAACCATGGCAAATTGAAAGAGACAAACGTTTAAAAAAAAAATTACAAGAAATCAAAATAAATGTAAAAACTTTCAACTCCTCTCTTCTATGGGAACCTTGGACTGTAAAGAAGGATGATGGTACCCCTTATAAAGTCTTTACTCCCTTTTATAAAAAAGGTTGTATGAATGCTGTTTCTCCAAGAATTCCTTTAGATAAACCAAAAAATACAAATTATTTAAGAGATGAAAAAAATACAATTTGTTTAAATGATTTAGAACTCATATCTGATAAGAATTGGTACAAGAAACTTGATAATTCTTGGTCTCCAGGAGAATTAGTTGCAAAAGAAAAGTTAAAGAAATTTATTTCTTGTGGTTTATCAAACTATAAAACTGGAAGAGATTTCCCTTCTCAAGAGGGAACCTCTCTGCTTTCCCCACATATTCACTTTGGAGAAATTTCTGTCAATCAAATTTGGCATGCGATACCTTTTGAAGAAAATCATAATTTTAATCATTATAGAGCTGAATTAGGTTGGAGAGAATTTTCTTACTCTCAGCTTTTTTATAATAATCAATTACCCACGAAAAACTTACAATCTAAATTTGATAACTTTCAGTGGAAAGATGATGAAACATATAAAAATGCTTGGAAAAAAGGAGAAACGGGAATACCTATGGTAGATGCTGGAATGCGTCAATTATGGGAAACAGGATATATGCATAATCGATTAAGAATGATAGTTGGTTCTTTTTTAGTTAAAAATTTACTTATAGATTGGAGGTTTGGAGCAAATTGGTTCTGGAATACGCTTGTTGATGCAGATTTAGCAAGTAATTCTGCGGGATGGCAATGGGTCGCTGGTTGTGGTGCAGATGCTGCACCTTATTTCAGAGTTTTTAATCCTGTCACTCAAGGAATAAAATTTGATGGAGCTGGAGATTATATAAGAAAATATATCCCTGAACTTAAAAATTTGCCAAATAAATTTCTTTTTAGTCCTTGGGAAGCTCCAAAAGAAATTTTATCATCTTCTAAATTAACTTTGGGAATTAATTATCCATTTCCAATAGTTGATATAAAAAAATCAAGATTAATAGCATTAGATGCTTTTAAAAAGTTGAAAAGTTAAATAATATTTTTGGTATTAATATGAAAAAAAAAAATGATCTTCCCTCAAAAATATGTTTAAAATGTGGTCGGCCTTTTTATTGGAGAAAAAAATGGAAAAAGGTTTGGGACGAAGTTAAATATTGTTCTTTTAAATGTAAAAAAATGAAAGTTTAAAATTATTAAAATACTTTAAGTTGTTAAAACAATCTTTCCGATTGCTTTTCTTTTTTTTATTAGATTAAGTGCTTGTGATGCATCTTTAAGTGGAAATGATTTGTAAATGTAGGGTTTAATTATTCCTTTTTCATACCAGTCAAATAATTTTGAAAAATTTTTATTGTCTAGTTTAGTTTCTTTAAGCCTGAATGCTCCCCAAAATACACCAATTATAGAACATCCTTTCAGCAAAGGAAGGTTTAATGAAATCTTTGGAATTATTCCTGAAGTAAAACCTATTATTAAAATTCTGCCTTTCCATGCTGTTGAACGAAGTGCCTTTTCTAATAATTCACCACCTACAGGATCAAAAACTACATCAACTCCCTTTTCTCCTGTAAACTCTTTTAATTTTAACCTTAAATCTTCTTCTGAATAATTAATTAGAAAATCTGCACCAGATTCTCTCGCAACTTCAAGTTTATCATTGCTACTAGCTGCAGCTATAACTTTGGCTCCTATTGCTTTAGCAATTTGGACAGCTGCTAATCCTACACCACCTCCTGCACCAAGAATAAGAATTGTTTCATTTTTTTTAAGATTTGCCTTTTGAGTTAGTGCATGCATTGAAGTTCCATAGGTCATTGTAAATCCTGCTGCAGTAATGCAGTTCATTTTTTTTGGTCTTTTTATAAGATCCTCATGATTTAAAACTATATTTTCTGCAAAACCACCATATAAAGTCATTGCCATAATTTTATCACCAATTTTAAATTTTTTAACTTTTTTTCCTACTTCTATTATTTCCCCTGTAATTTCGCCACCTGGTGAGAAAGGAAGTTTTGGTTTAAATTGATACTTGTCTTCTATAATTAATGTATCTGGAAAATTAACACCACATGCTTCAATTGCTATTTTAACTTCTTTATCTCTTGGAGAAACATCATTAATTTCTAGAAGCTCTAAGTTTTCTGGCGGTCCAAATTCTTTACATATTATGGCTTTCATGAAATTCCTAAAAGAAAAATTAAAATTTTTTTAATAATGTTGATATAAATTATTTTTAAAATTATGATTAAATAATGTCTGATAATTTAAACATTACAATTAAAAATAATATAGCAATATTATCATTAAATAATCCACCATTAAATTCCATAAATTCATTGTTAAGAAAAGAATTGATAAAAAAACTTTCTTTTTGTCAGAAAAAAGATGAAATTAAAGTAATTTGTTTAAAAGGTACTGGTAAAAATTTTTCTGTTGGAGCAGATATAAAAGAATTTTCTTTATCCTCAACTAAACCTTTACTATCAGATGTCTGTAATAAAATTCAAAATTCTAAAAAACCTATTTGCGCTTTTTTAACAGGTTATGTTCTTGGAGGTGGATTAGAAATTGCTCTTTCTGCTCATTATAGAATTGCTACAAATAATACTTTTTTGGGATTTCCAGAAGTGAAACTTGGTCTAATACCTGGCGCAGGAGGAACACAAAGATTGCCTAGATTAATAGGTTTTAAAAAAGCAATAAAGATGATTACAGAAGGAGAAATGATAAATTCTTATAAAGCTCTTAATTTTAAACTAGTTGATAGAATAGTTTTTTTTGAAAATGATGATATTTCTAATAATTTGTATTTGATTTTAAAACAAGAAGAAGAATTAATTAAAAATAATATGACTAATAATTCTATTGCTTTTAAAAACAATCCTGAATATCAAGAAATTATTAACTCTATGAAGCAGAAAATTAATAAAAAAAGTCGGAGAAACAAGGCTCAGCTTGAAATTATAAATAGTATTAATAATATGTTTTTTTTCGATTTTAAAACCTGTTTAAAAAAAGAAAGAAAAGCATTTAGTAATTTAAAAAGATCAAAAGAAAGTAAATCATTGATATATGATTTCCTTTCAAAGAAAGAATCACAAAAAATTCCCGAAATCATTAGTAAATACTCACCAAAAATTATTTTTAAAAAGATTGGAATTCTTGGTGCTGGAACAATGGGGAAAGGTATAGCTTTCTCATGTTTAATGGCAGGTTTAAAAGTTTATTTAATTGATGTTGATAAAAAAAATTTAATCAAAGCTCAAAATAATATTTTTTCTATGCTGGAAGATAAAATGATAAAAAATCAAATTACAAAAAAACAAAAACAGGATTTCTTAAATTCTTTTAAAATTTTATATAATTTAAATGATTTATCTTCTGTCGATCTAGTGATTGAGGCTGTTAATGAAGATTTAGATTTAAAAAAGAAAATTATTTTTGAAATGGATGTTAAATTACCAAAAAATATATATTTTGCTACTAATACTTCTTATTTGAGTGTAAAAGAATTAGCATCAGTTACTTCAAGAGAAGATAAATTTATTGGATTACATTTTTTTTCACCTGCAAACATAATGAAATTAGTAGAAGTTGTCGTAACTAAGAAAGTTTCTAATGAATATGTTCATGCATGTTTCAATTTTGTTAAATCTTTAAACAAATTACCTATAAGATCTTTAGACTCTACAGGTTTTATTGGAAATAGTATTTTAAGCAATTATTCAGATTTAATTTTTTATTTAGTTGAGGATGGAGTCTCTCCTTATAAAATTGATGAAGTTTTCAAAAACTTTGGGTATGCTCTTGGTTTCCATCAGATGGTTGATCTAGCTGGAGGAGATATAAGTTGGTCAAATAGAAAAAGAAAAAATAAAATTAGAAATAAAAATGAAAGATATGTTAAAATACCTGATAAATTATGCGAGTTAGGACGATTAGGACAAAAAACAGGAAAAGGATACTATATTTACCCCAATAAAAACAATGTTGGGCTTATTGATCCAGAAGTTTTAAAAATAATTCAGTATGAAAGAATAAAAAAGAAAATTAAAGAAAAGAATTATTCTGATGAAGATATTTTAAGAAGGATAATTGCTTCAATTGTCAATCAAGCTTCAAATTTGTTATTAAATAAAGTTGCGTTAAGGCCTTCTGACATAGATCTGGTTTTAGTTTATGGATATGGCTTTCCAAAAATATTTGGTGGTCCAACGAAATATGCTGATAATTATGGGCTATGTAAAATACTTAGTGATATAAAAGAATTTTCGAAAGAAAATATTCATTTTTGGAAACCTTCAAAATTATTAATAAATTTAGTCAGAGATGGTAAAGATTTTAAGTATTTAAATAAAAACTATAGAGTGATTAAATAAATTATTTGAATTTTTTTAAATCATTTAATAAAGCAGACACTAACGGAGTATTAGGTTCTTTTTTAAGAGTTATAAGTCCAATAGATTTTGTAATTTTCGGTGTTGTAATGGGAATGGAAATTATATCTTTGTTTGTCTCTATGAGCTTTTTTAAAGCATAAGGAAAAATTGAAGCCCATTCTCCAGTATTAACATGACTAAGCAATGTTAAAAAAGAGTCTGCTTCCAATTTTGGTTCTAAATTAATACCTTGTCTACTTAAATTATAGTCTAAAATACGCCTTTTTTTCATGTTTTTAGTAAGTAAGCATATTTTAAGGTTTTGGATTTCATTCCAATTAATTTCTTTATTATTTTTTATTTTTAAATTTTTATGCACTATGAGAAAATAGGTTTCACAAAATATTGGGATATACATTAACTTTTCAATTAAGTTTTCTTCAATATATGTGAAACCTATATCAAGTTCAAATTGAATTAATTCATTTAAAATATCGTTAGAACTTTTTGAGTATATTTCAAATTTTACATTAGGGTTCATTTTTATAAAATTGTTAGTAATTTTTGGTAACAAAGGTTCAATACTCGGGATAATTCCAATTTTTAAGATTCCAGCAAGACCTTTTTTAAGAATCTTCATTTCCTCTTTCATTGTTTTGGTATCTGAACATATTTTTTTTGCCCAATCTAAAATTCTTTCTCCTTCCAAAGTAAGTTCTTCATACCTGGTTCCTCTTCTCACAAGAAGAACACCTAATTGATCTTCCAGGCTTTGTATGGCTGCAGATAAAGTAGGCTGAGTAATTCCAAGCTTTTGTGCTGCTTTTCCAAAATGTTTTTCTTTTGAGAGAATTATAAAAAATTCAAGTTTCTCTATCAAATTTTACCTCACCAAGTTATAATACTCTAAATTACATAAATTAATTTAAAAATTTTGTATACGTATTTAAAAAAATAAATTATATCAGATTAAAATTTTTTTGAGGAAAAAATGCTTATTCAAGAGTTTCGCGCAGCTTGTCAAATTGTTGCATTAGTTGGGTTAATATTCTCATTCTTGATGTTTATTCCATGGATTGCTTCTATATTAACGGGATGGTCAGGTGGTCAAACGTTTGTTTGGTCAGGTTTAACTTGCGGTTTAATATGTGGTTTAATTTTAATCGCAGGATGGGGAGAAAGACCCAAAGTTTCTCCAAGATTTGGTGTTTTGGTTGTTAACCTGTTATGGTGGGTTCTTCCTTTAATTTGTACAGTACCTTTATTAAATGCTGTTCCTAATATGACATTTGTGGATGCATTATTTGAATCAGCTTCTGGTCTTACAACTACAGGTTCGACAATAATGACTGATTTGGTAAACCAGAGTAGGCCAGTTTTACTTTGGAGAGCAATGATGCAATGGATGGGTGGGTTAGGTATATTATCATTAGGTTTGATTTTACTTCCTTTTCTAAGAGTAGGCGGAATGCAATTATTTAGAATGGAAAGTTCAGATAAATCAGAGAAACCTCTCCCAAGACTAGTTGAAATTTCCAGATCAATTATAATAATATATTTTGTTTTATCTGTTTTATGTTCTTTTGCTTATCTGATGGCAGGAATGTCACCCTTTGATGCATTAACACATTCCATGACAACTGTATCTACAGGTGGTTTTTCAACACATGATGAATCTTTAGGTTTTTATAATGACTGGAAAATTTTATGGATTTCTATAATTTTTATGCTTACTGGTGCTCTGCCTTTCAGTTTTTTTATAGCGATTCTTTTTACAAGAAATAAACCAAAGCCTGATCCTCAGATACATATTTTTTTGTTACTTATATTAATTTCTGTTTTTATTGTTTTTTCAGCAAATGGTTATAAGGAAATTGATAATTTTCATAATATTACAGAATATTTTTTTAATGTTACGTCAATTCTTACTACAACTGGTTATGCATCAGGTGATTTTATGAATTATAATGGTATAGGGCCTGTACTCTTCTTTTTTCTAATTTTTATTGGGGGTTGTGCTGGTTCCACATCAGGAGGAATAAAAATTTACAGATTTATTGTTTTATGGCAATTAATTCGTACGTCTTTAAAGGAATTAATCTTTTCAAGAGGAGTTTTTTTAATGAGGTATGGTAATCAAGTGGTTGATAAAGATGTTTTTAAATCATCAATGGTCATGGTGAGTTGTTTTTTTGGTTTTTTAGCAATTTTTACGATTATTTTAGGAGCATTGGGTTTAGATTTCATTACAGCTCTTTCAGGAGCGGCTACAACACTAGCAAATGTTGGACCAGGTATTGGAGAAATTATTGGTCCTTCAGGAAATTATAGTACCCTAGGAAATCCAGAAAAATATGTTTTAATTTTTGCCATGATAATTGGAAGATTAGAGTTACTTGTAGCCTTAGCATTATTTTTACCATTGTTATGGCGATACTGAATATTTTAAAGTTGGAGAAAAATTTTTGATGAAAAGCTTTATAATAGATTGTCTTCAATATGCTAATTGGAATAGAAAGATTTTTGAAGAGTTGAGCAAAGGAGAAGTTAATGCGATACATGTCACTATTTCTTATCATGAATCTTTTGAAGAAACAGTAAAAAATCTAGTTTCTTGGAATAAACTTTTAGAAGAAAATAACGATTTAATTTTTCAAGGTTTTTCTACTGAAGATATTTTATTTGCAAAAGAAACAGGAAAAACCGCAATTTTCTTTGGATTTCAAAACCCCTCTTCAATACAACAAGACATAGGTTATTTAGAAGTTTGGCATCGTCTTGGAATAAGATTTATGCAATTGACATACAATAATCAATCTTTACTAGCATCTGGTTGTTATGAAAAAAATGATAATGGTATTTCTAGAATGGGAATAGAAGTGATAAATGAAATGAATAGATTAGGAATAGTGATTGACATGAGTCATGCTGGAAAGAAATCAACTATTGATGCTATCGAGATCTCTAATAAACCTATTGCTATTACACATGCAAACCCTTCATTTTGGTATAATGTTGAAAGAAATATATCTACAGAGGTTCTAAAAAAACTTTCAAAAAATAAAGGAATGATTGGTTTTTCTCTTTATCCTAATCATTTATTAAATGGTTCGGAATGTACTTTGGACAGTTTTTGTAAAATGATAGTTGACACCGTAGATTTGATAGGAATTAATAGTGTAGGGATTGGTTCTGATTTAGTACAAGGTCAACCTAATGAAGTTGTAGCTTGGATGAGAAATGGTAAATGGAGAAAAACTAATCAAAAAAATGAAGAAAAAAGTAAATTTCCAAAACCAACCTCATTTTTTAAAAATAATTGTGATTTAAAAAATATTGGAAATGGCTTAAGATCTCACGGCATGAATGAAGAAGAAATAAAAAAAATAATGGGTAATAATTGGTTTAACTTTTTCGATAGAGTGTTTAAATGAAAATAAAAGAAAATTGTCATATTAAAAATAATGAATAAAATTAATTTAAAAAAAGATTATAATCAATATATAGGTTTAAGACCAGCATCAGAAGTAATGAAATTAGAGAGATTGGGAAGTTTTCATCAATCTAGATTAAGCTTTATGAGGCAATTACTTAGGAGAATTAATAAAGAAGAATGGACATTTTTTCCTTCAAAAATAAGTATTAATCTCGATAAAGAAGGTGTAGTAGTTAAAAAAGTTTTTACTAATAAAAGGTATTATTCTATAGTATGTTTTGTTCATAATATATCTAATGCGGATAGATCAGACAGAGTGATAGCTGAAAAATGGGACTTAACTTTTACTCTTTTCGATGGTATTCCGGATCAAAAAGCAATAAAAAGATTATCTCAAAATGTACCTAAGCAAGAAAACTCTCGTATGACATCAAGCGAGTTAGTTCTTGGCAGAGCAAATAAATCGTTAAGATCGTGGGAAAAAATAATAGAAGTATTATCAAAAGGTAATCAACCTTCTAAAAAGTTAATTGAAGATGTAGGATATCTTATGAGAACTACAGCTGTTTATGGATCAGGTAAATTTGGTTTGGCAGACAGAGAAATAATTGAAGATAGAAAAGAATTTCAATCTCCTTTTCAAGCCGAAATGTTAGCCGTATATCTATTAAGAAGTGTAGTTTTCGATTTAATTGATTATTTTTCTAGTATTAAAGGTGGAAATAATTCAATTTTATTAGATCAAAATTTAAGAAGAAAAATTGGTATTGGGAATTCTACTGGATTAGGAATGGCTCCTTTTTTAATTAATCATCCAAAGTTATTAAATAATTGGATTTTTGCGAGAGAAAAAGCAATTTTAAAAGTAAGAAAATTAAAAAAAATCAAGAAAAAAGAAATAAAATTATTTTTAAAATTATTGAAAAAGTTGCAAAATAATATTTTTAAGTGGAAAACTAATGATAAAATACAACAAGATAAAATATTAAAATTAAAAAAAGATTTATTCATCACAAATAATTTTTTCAAAAACTTTGATGATGATAATCATAACTGGAATGATTTTTATTTTTGGATAAAAAAAAATTTATCAACAGAAGGGCAAGAAGCAATATTTTCATTAATGCTAGAGCCATATGAAAACTTAATTGATGAGTTAGGAAGCCATATGTCTGTTTTTGATGACAAATATTTTAATGTTGATGGAAGTATGAAATGTTATAAATTAATAGAGATTATTGAAAATCAGTTCTTTTGGGCATTAAAAACAAATTATAATATTAAAAAAAATAATCAAAAATTTTGGTACGTATCTGAAGAGAAATTAGAACCAAGGTTAGGAGATCGTTTTAAAGAAATTGGTCATGAAAAAGAACAACCATTGCCTATTGGAAGGGACATAAAAAATCTTTATCTTGATTTATTAGATTTTAATTCTGAGAGTAATTTATCAGAGTTTTTAAAATTATTTGATAAGCATAGACATGTAATTTTTAGAATAATAGAAACTAAAGATCTTTGTTATTCCAATATCCATGAGAACATTATTTCAAAAGATATAAGGGCAGTTGACATGTTGAGATGTAAATTATCTTTTTTTGGTGCTAACCAGTTTGATCCTCTATCAGATAGATGGTTAAGAATATGTATGTATCAAAATGCTCCACTACCTGAAGATTTTAAAAGTGAATACAACGACTTTTGGCCTTATTGATATGATAGAAGAACAAGAGTATAGGTCATTAGGAGAAATTGAAACAATAAGTAAAAAAGCTGCGAGAGGAATTGGGTTAAGCTGGGGAATTTCGAATGAATTCGGGATATGTGCTAGATTGATTTGTCAAATAGGGTTGCCTGGTATTTCTGTAATTAGAAAAAATTTGGATTTTATAATGAAAGAAAATATTGCAGAAAAAATTCACTCATCAAATTTAGGAATTATTAAAGGCATAAGTATTATCGACGAAATTGAAATCATTAAATTTCCTCTTAATTTTGATGTTTTTTATCCAGTCAGCTTAATAGGAATTCTTCTTAAGCTTAAAGGTTACAATTATGAGATAAGTATTAATTGGAAAAATTTTGATTTTCGTTTTGACTCTTATGGCATTAAAAAAAGTGGATCTTCTGTAGATCCTAGATATAAAACTAAGGTAACAGTTGACATCAAAAAAGTTGATATAAAATGTAATTTTAAGAGTCAAAATTGTAATTTAATTTTAAAAAAAGATTGGGAAAAATTAAATGAACTTGCATCTTTAACTTACGTTAAGTCTAGTGATTATTCTCGACTTTACGGAGCAGGAAGTGTAAATGATGATTTTAACTCTTAGATATTTAAAATATATTTAGTAAAGAAAAATATTATTTTATGAAAAAGGTATACAAATCAATTCTGAGTTCTTTAGATGATGTCGTATTTGATGGAATGAGCATAACCGTAGGTGGATTTGGTTTATGCGGAATACCAGAAAATTTAATTTTTGGATTAAAGCAACTAAATGTAAAAAAATTAAAAATTATTTCAAGCAATGCAGGAGTTGATGATTTTGGAATAGGTATAATTATTAAAAATATGCAAGTTGATAGTTTGATTGCTTCTTATGTAGGAGAAAACAAAGAATTATCTGAACTGTTTATTAAAAAAAAAATAAAAATCGAATTTTGTCCTATGGGAACACTTGCTGAAAGAATTAGGGCTGGTGGTGCAGGCATTCCTGGTTTTTACACTAAAACTGGCGTGGGTACAGTTTTAGAGATAGGAAAAGAATTTAAATTTTTTGATGGACAAAAATATCTTTTGGAGCATGCAATTAAAACTGATTTATCTATTGTTAAAGCTTGGAAAGGGGATAAAGAAGGGAATTTAATTTTTAGGAAAACTGCTAGAAATTTTAATCCAAACATGGCTACTTGTGGAAAAATATGTATTGCTGAAGTGGAAAAATTGGTTCCTAGCGGACAATTAAAACCAGACTCTATTCATACACCAGGAATATATGTGGACAGGATTATTGAGTGTAAATTTGAAAAAAGAATAGAATTTTTAAAAACTAAGGATTGATTATTAATGTGGTCAAGAGAACAAATGGCTGAGAGAGCTTCTCGTGAACTTAAAGAAGGAATGTATGTTAATCTTGGTATTGGAATCCCAACGTTGGTATCAAACTTTATACAAAAAAAAGAAAAAATTGTATTACAATCAGAAAATGGAATGCTTGGATTGGGTCCTTTCCCTAAGAGAGGATTAGAGGATCCTGATTTAATAAATGCTGGAAAACAAACAATAACAGAATTAAAAAATACGAGTTATTTCGATAGTGCTTCCAGTTTTTCAATGATAAGAGGTGGTCATGTTGATGTGGCAATTTTAGGTGCCATGGAGGTATCACAAAATGGAGATTTAGCAAATTGGATGGTCCCAAACAAGTTAGTCAAGGGGATGGGCGGTGCAATGGATATAGTAAGTGGTGTTAAAAATGTAATTGTTTTGATGGAACATATTGATAAAAAGGGGAAAAGTAAATTACTTAAAGAATGTACTTTACCTTTAACTGGTTCAAAAGTAGTAGATAAAATTATTACTAACTTTGGTGTTTTTGAAATTATTGATAATAGCTTTAAAGTAATTGAAATTGCGTCAGGCGTTAATTTAGAAATGATTAAAAAAAATACTGAAGGAAATATTTTTTAGAAATATTTTTTTGTAAATAAACTTATAATAATCATTCCAATGGATGAGAGAAGAGTTATAAACGCAAATAATAAATATTGTTTTTCTACATAAAAATTCATTTCAAGTAGATAGCTACTCAACAAAGGTCCAATTGCAGTTGAAAAGATCATTGTTGATGTTGCTAGTGAGCGAATAGATCCTAAATTTTTTGTACCATAAAATTCAGGCCAAAATGCTCCAAATATTACTGCTCCTAGTCCTTGCATCAACCCTAATAATGAAAAAGCAACAGACATATGAATAAGATTTATTGCATTGAAACTTATTAATAAACCAAAACACAAAGGTAGTAAAAAAAATGGTAATAAGGATTTTACACCAAATTTGTCAATTATATGCCCGCCAAAAAAAAGCCCAATCAAACTGGAAAAAGTATATATTGGAAGGAGGGAAACATATCCTTCAACAATCCAATTTTTTTCTTTTATAAATTGTATTTGTTGAAAAAAAAATATTGTAGTAAACCCTGGCTGTACAATAAATGCTGGCATCGAGAACCAAAAAACCCAATTTTTTAACATTTCCTTTCTATTCCAATAATGGTTTTTCATTCCTTTTTTATCTGTTAGATTTTTCCTATTCTTTTTAGTTTTTAAGTTCTTATTCTTTATAACTATTATTAATAAAAAATTGAAAATTAGTAATACTACTCCAGCAATTACCCAACATTCTTCCCAAGTATATATTTTCATTAAATTTACGAATATAACAGGTAAAAGACTCTCAGCTAAGGAGAAGCCTAATGTTACTATAGCTATAGCTTTTCCTCTTTTACTATTAAAAAACTTGCTAGTAATTACTATTGCAATATGCGATAGCATACCTTGACCACAGAATCTTAATAAGAATATAGTTAAGATTAAAATGAAAATAAATTTATTAAATGCCATCATAAAACAAGCAAGAGAATATAATATAAAAAAAATTGAAATTATTTTTTTTGGTGAATATTTATCTATTAAACCTCCAAAAAAAATCATTGATACAGCAGAAGTAATAGTACCTAAAAAATAGATTGAACCCCATAAAGAGTATCCTATATCAAAGTCTTTAAGTATTTTGTCTGCAAACAATGAAATAAAAAATGTTTGTCCAAAGCTTGAAAAAAAAGTTAAAGAGAAACCAAGAAGAATAATTTTATTTTTTGAATTTATTATGATCAATTTTCTAATTTATACTTTTTTATAAACTTTAATAAATTAATTGATATTGTCTATATCGTCTTATTGTATAAAAGTTTCTTTTGAATTTTAGCCTCTAATGAAAGTAAATTTTTATCTTTTTCCCACATTTTAGAAAATAAAAATTTTATATCTTTTATTGCCTCTGTGGACATATTGTTAAATGTTTTAATATATTCATCCAGTTTTTTTTGAGGATTATTTGTAGTCTTTGTAACAAGCCCCAATTTTTTTGCTTTAGGTGCTTTGATGATTTTTGCAGTTAATGCTAAATCTAGAGCTCTATCATAAGTTAGGAGATTTGGAATCAATTGAGAAATCCCCATATCAGGAATCAGACCCCATTTAATTTCCATAATAGAAAACTTTGCATTAACACTAGCTATTCTTATATCCGTTCCTAAAGCCAATTGTAATCCTGCACCATATACTGGACCTTCTAATAATGAAATCACTGGCACATTTAATGTTTTCCAGATTAAACATGATTTTTGCAACATATTGTAGGAAAATGGTGTTTCTTTTTCAAAAAGATTATCTATTAAATTAAGATCTTTTTTTAAATCATGAAACTGATTAATATCTATGCCTGAAGAAAAGACATTGTTCGATCCTTTTATAATTACTAGTTTTAATTTCTTATCTTTTTTTAAATTTTCACCAATTTCTGATATTCTTTTTAACATTTCAAAAGTTAAAGCATTTAATTTGTTTGGTCTATTAAGAATAATTTCAACTATATTGTTATTTTGTTTTAAAATTATATCATTTTTCATAACATTTTATATAATGAAACAAAAAAAGAAATACTTCAATTTTTATTTAAATTTTTAGGAGAAATAGTTTGGAAAAAAATTTAGAATATTTTGTAGAAAATAAGGTTGCTACTATTATTTTGAAAAGGCCTAAAAGTTACAATTCATTCAACAAAAAATTAAGAGAAGAATTTGTTACAGTTTTAGATGTTATTGAAAATGATCCATTAATATTGGTAGCTATTATAAAGGGTTCAGGGAAAGGATTCTCTGCTGGTGCTGATTTAAATGAACCTTTCCCTCTTCCAATTTCAAAGCACTTGGAATCTGATTATAAACCAATTTTTAAAAAGATTATAAATAGTCGATTATTATATATTGCTTTAGTTCATGGATCAGCTGCAGGTATTGCATCGTCGTTGGCTATGTCGTGTGACTTTTTAATAATGGGAAATGATGCTAAAATTTCATTAGTTTTTTCTAATGTTGGTCTTGTTCCTGATGGTGGAGCGACATGGCTTTTGCAAAAAGCTTTAGGTTATAAAAAAGCCTTGGAAATTATTGTTGAAGGTAAGCACTTGAGTGCTCAAGAATGTTTAAATTGTGGATTGGCAAATAAAGTTTTTGAAAATGAAAAATTAGATGCTGAAGCAATGAAATGGGCTATTTCATTATCAAAAAGGGCACCTTTGGTAATGTCAGCTGCAAAAAAACTACTAAGAATGTCTTCGGAAATAAATTATTTCGACTCTTTTAGGGAAGAGGCGAATTTTCAAGATATAATGTCGGTCTCTGAAGATTTTCAAAATGCAAGAATCTCTTTTTTTAAAAAACAAAAGCCAGTATTTAAAGGAAAATAAAAGCTACTCACATAAATTGTAATTTTTAGATAAAAGAAAACTTTTAATGTGGTTATAAATTATTTCTGGAGACTCTTCATGCATTAGGTGACCATATTTTTTTATTAATATTGTCTCTACATTTTCAAATTTTCTAACAAAATTCATAACATTTTGTGGTTTTACAGTTTTATCATTTTCTCCTAGCAAAAATAATATTGGTATATTAAGTTGATCAAAGTTTTTTATTAAATCGTCAAGATTCCATTGACTAATCATATTTAAAATACCATTAATATGCTCAGTATTTGATAATAGTGATTTGTAGTATCTTATACTTTCTTGATCCAGAGTACTCCCTGTAGAATTAATAAAATCATCTACAACTTTTGATGATCTTAATAAATTTTTTATTATATTAGATACAAATGGACTTACTGACAATATTTTTGCAAATATTGGAAAAAAAATGTTTGCTACCCCATCAAATTTGTTAACTGCTCCATTTAATGAAATTATAATTTTTGGCGATTTGTTTGACAATAATGTATAATTTAAAGCTATTGGCACTCCTGCTGAATGAGCTATAATTATTTCAGGTTGAATTTTTAAAAACTCTAAAAGATTATGAATATCCTTTGGTATATACTTTAATGAAGATCTATTTTTACTTCCCATTTTTGTAAAGCCATGGCCAGGTAGATCAATATTAATTACTCGAAAATTTTTTAGTAAAAAAGGAATTAATAATCTCCAACTATGAGTTGAAGCACCTGTTCCATGTATTAATAAAATAATAGGTTTTTTTCTAGTTCCTATGTCTTGTAGGTGCCAGTTATGAAAAAAAAATTTGTAATACTTACTTTTTGATGAAAAAGGCCACTCAATTTTATTTAATTCAACATTCATTTTAACTAATTTCCTTTGTTATAGTTTGTGACAAAGAGTGTGAGTTAGCTTTAGGTAAAAATATATAAGTCGCATTTAATTTTTCAGCTAATTCTTTAGCTTCTTTCTGTGGTCTAACAGAAGAATCTATCAATATTATAGGAATTCTCTCTCCTATAATTAAATGACACATTTTTTCTGCTTCTTCTTTTGATATTTCTTTATCAACATCTCCATCCAAAGTAATATTACCTTTTCCATCAGTTAACAAAATTACTGTGGAAAAGAGCCCTTTTGATTTTGATTGTTTATTTAGTTCCAAAATCGATAATAAAGCTGATGCTAATGGTGTTGTACCTCCTCCTGGTAATTCCGCAAGCTTCTTTTTTGTTTGAACCAATGATTTTGTAGGAGGTAATAAAATTTCTGATTTTGTTCCTCTAAAAGCGATCAATGAAACTAAATCTCTTTTTGCATAGGCTTCTGATAATAAAATTTCTATAGCACCTTTTGTTTCAGCTAATCTTCCAATTGCAAGTGTTCCAGATGCATCTACAGCGAAAATTATTAATCTTTGAGACTTACTTTCTCTTTGCTTAATGCAAATATCATTTTTTCTTAATTTAATTTTTGTTTTATTTTTTTGTGAATTTTTTCTTATTGCTTGCCATGGAATTGCTGAAATAACTGTTGAAAAAAAATCAATTGACTCTCTATTAGAGTATCTGCCTTTCTTTGATGGCAATGGTTTTCCATTTTTATTTCCAATTTTTTTCTCACCGCTGCCAGAATTTGAAATTAAATTTTCTTTTGATTTTGATTTTTCTGATAAAAAACTCATTAATTCTGGTGAAATGTTGGAAACTACTGCTTCTAATAGAATTTCTAATGGGATTTCATTCTTTGATATATTTATGTCATCATTTGCAAGTTTAGATTCATTATTTTCCATAGTTTGTGATTCATTATCACCTTTATCAATTTCTTCAGGAATAGATAATACTTTATTTGAAAGACATAAAGATATTGCTCTTTTTAAATCATTACTTTCAATACTTTCATGATTTTCATAGGCGGCAATTGCTCTGGCTGTATAAAAAGTTAATAAAGAAGCTCTCATACTATTTATTTTTAGATAAAAACAAACTTCTGAAATTTGCTTAAATATATTTTTTTCATATTTAACTTTTGAAATTCTTAAACTTGCTAAATTTAATTGTTTTTTATTAAATTTAACTTTATTTATTTCACTATGATGAATATTGTCTATGTTTATTTGAAAAGCTAACCTATCTGAAAAACCTAATGGGATTTTTTCATCAAAACTGTGAGACTCATCAGATACTAACAATGTAATGCCGTTATTTTTATCAAATGCATTATAATATTTGCCAGCTAAGTTTGATTTAATTCTCTCAGCCATTGTAAGAAAAATAACTATTTCTTTTTTTTCTAAATAACCAAATTTTTTAACTTTTTTTCCACTTTTTAGTGTAGAAACAAAATCAATTCCGCCTAAAAGAGACTGATCATCAATAAAAGGGTTAATTTTAACAAATGAATCTCCAAAAAGATCTTCTATTTTATTAAAAAGAAATTGTCTAAAAGGGGAACTTCTTCCTTTAATAATTAATCCTCTTAAGTTTTTCTTATCTATAAAAAGTAAACTAATCACCATTAATAAAGTTTTACAATTGTTGTTATCAATTTCAGGTAAAGTATTTGAGTACATTTTATTTAAGAATCTTTTCAAGAGCTTTTTCAACTCTAATAGTTGTACCTGCCTCATCTAATGGGTCTCTTCTTAGCCTATGCCTTAAAGCTGATGGCGCTATGACTTTTAAATGATCATTTGTGGCCTCTTGAAAACCCTGAAAGGCTGCTAAAGCTTTTATGGATCTTATTAAAGTAAGTTCACCTCTTAATCCGTCAGCTCCTAGATTTAAACAAAGGCTCGCACAATTTTCAAGGATTTCATCATTAAAAATAATTGATTTATAATTTTTTTTTGCTTTTACAATTTTTTTTCTAATTTTTTCATCTTCTTTGAGCCAAAATTTTAAGAATTCTTCTTTATTAATTTCAAAATCATTTCTTCTTTTTATTACTTCTATTCTGTCTTCTATAATTTTTGGTGACAAAACTTCCACAGATAGTCCAAATCTGTCAAGTAATTGAGGTCTCAATTCTCCTTCCTCAGGATTCCCTGAACCAATTAGTACAAATTTTGATTCATGTCTTATTGAAATTCCATCTCTTTCAATAAGATTTTCTCCAGAAGCAGATACATCTAATAATAAGTCAACTATATGGTCATCAAGAAGGTTAACTTCATCAATATATAAAAAACCTCTATTTGCGTTTGCCAGTAAACCTGCTTCGAATGATTTTTTTCCCTCTAATAGGGCAATCTCAATATCTAAAGAACCTAAAACTCTATCTTCAGTAACTCCCAAAGGTAAGTCTATTACAGGAGTGAAAATTTTCTTTATTTTTTCAACTTTTTTATTTTTACAATGAGGGCATTTCTTATTAATTTTTTCACAGTTAAAAGGACAATTTTCAACTACACTGATCTTTGGTAATAGTGAACCTAAAGCTCTAACTGCAGTAGATTTTCCAGTTCCTCTGTCTCCAAAAACTAAAACACCTCCAATTGACGGATCTATAGCAGATAATATAACAGCCTGCTTCATTTCATTTTGACCAACAATAGCTGAAAAAGGATATGTTTGCTTCATTATCTCTTCCTTATTTTTTACTAATTTTCCAATTTTCCTATTTGTTTAATTATTTTAAATCTGGCGTATAGTTCTTCTGAAAACCAATTCCCTTTTCTTACAGCTTTAATTGCTTCAGAGTGAGGCCCTATATTTCTTGCAAATTCGTTCATGTCCGTTTCGCTTTTCCAAATAGAAAAAGTTACAGACTGTATGAATGGTACTTCTGCTAAACCAATTTTAAATAAAACATCTTTATTGTCTCCTATAACATTTTGAATATTCGGAACTCTTTTCCAAAATTTAGCAAGAACTTTTAGTTTGATAGTAGCTCTTGTTAAAACTACTAAGTCGCCTTCAACATTATCATCAAACTTTTTAAAAGGAATTTTTTCATTCCATTTCCCCTTTACTGAAATATTTCTTAAAAATAAATGCCAATTTTCTTGTGATCTAAAAATATAATTTTTAAAAATTTTTGAATTTTTTAAAGCAATGTCAGCTTTTTTTTCGCTTTCCCAAACAGCCATAATTGCATATATTCCACTATTAGAAAATGGATTAATATTACTAGAAAATCCCTCTTTAGACCCTGTCCCAAATAGTTTATAAAATTCCATTCCTTCTAATTTAGAAATATATAAGCGAGCAAATGCCATTTGAATAAAAGCCCATGCTCTGTTTTTATTATTTTTAAATTTAAAAAAACTTATTGTAATTGTTTGAATTTTATTAATCCTTCTATGTGTAAAATTTAATTGACATAATTCTTTTAAAATAGATATTAAATAGATTGTCAAAAAAAATCCATATGTTACTGTATAAATATGTTAAAAAAAATAGACAGTATAGAAAGTTTAAATTTAAAAACCAGCCATAAAGAGAAAAATATTCCTCATGCTGTTGTTATTGGAGCGGGTTTTGGTGGGTTAGCTGCTGCAATGAGATTAGGTGCAGTTGGATTTAAAGTTACTGTTTTTGAACAGCTAGAATGTGTTGGAGGAAGAGGGTCGTCAATTAATAAAAATGGATTTAGGTTTGACCTTGGTCCAACAATTGTTACCAAACCACAGTTATTTGAAGAATTATGGAGTTTCTGTGGAAAGAAATTTGAAGATGATGTGAAATTATTACCATGTGATCCTTTTTATCAAGTCATTTTCAATGATGGTAGTAGTTTAAAAACCTTCAAGGATGAAAAATTGATGATTGATCAAATTAAAAAAATATCACCATCGGATATTAAAGGTTACAAGAGTTTAATGAAAGATTCAAAAGAAAGATATGAATTTGCATTTTCTTCACCTGATAAAATTGGCAGAATTCCTATGGATAATATTTTTCATACTTTAAGAGTTATTCCAAAGTTTATTTCGTTAAGAGCAGACAGGTCAGTTTATTCTAACGTTGCAAAATACATAAATGACGAAAGGTTACGAATGGCTTTAAGTTTTCATCCATTGTTCGTTGGAGGAAATCCTTTCAAAGTTACTTCAATGTGGGGTTTAGTGTCTTATTTAGAAAAAGAATATGGTGTTCATTATCCAATTGGTGGTATGATCGCTATTGCTAATTCGATGGAAAAAATTATTTTAAATCAAGGTAATAAAGTATTTTTGAAAAAAAAGGTAAATAAAATCTTGTATGACAGGAAAAAAGTTTTTGGTGTTGAATTAGACGATGGAACCAAAATTGACTCTGATATTGTGGTTTCTAATTCTGACTCTGGTTTTACTTATAATAATCTTTTAAAGGATAAAATGAAGAAAAGGTGGACAATTAAAAAAATAAAAAAACAAAAATGGTCAATGGGACTTTGTGTTTGGTATTTTGGAACAAAGAATACAAGGCATTTATGGAAAAATATTGGATTACACACAGTCTTAAACGGACCAAGATACAAAGGATTGGTAAGTGATATTTTTCTTAAAGGAAAACTTTCTGAGGATATGAGTTTATACGTTTATAGACCAAGCTTTTGTGATAATACTGTTGCTCCAAAAAACTGTGATACTTTCTATGCTCTATCACCTGTTCCAAATTTAAATTTTGATAATGCAGTTAATTGGAAAAAAGAAATAAAAAGATATAAGTCAAAAATGGCGAATTTTATTGATAAAAAACTTTTGCCAGGTTTTGAAGAAAAGATTGTAGAAAGTTATTTCATGTCTCCTAATGATTTTGAAAAAAGGTATTCCTCTCCTTTTGGAAGCGGATTTTCATTAGAACCTAGAATGTTTCAAAGTGCTTGGTTTAGACCACATAATATTTCTGAAGAAATAAAAGGATTATTTTTAGTTGGAGCTGGTACTCATCCAGGTCCAGGAGTGCCAGGTGTTATTGCTTCAGCCGAAATTTTAACCAAACTAGTAAACAAATACATTAATCAAAATAATAAAAATTTTAACTTAAAGTGATAAGATTATGAATTTTAATAAAAAAGACCTTCAAGATTGTTATAATATAATTAAAACTGGTTCTCATTCATTTTATTCTGCTTCAAGGCTTTTACCTAAAAGTGTTCGAGATCCTGCAATTGTCCTTTATTCTTTTTGTAGATTAGCCGATGATGTTGTAGATAATGGCAAGAAAGATAAAGATTCAATCAAAGTTTTAAAAAAAAGATTAATTAAAGTATATTCTCGAAAACCATTAAATATTGCTTCAGATAGAGCTTTTTCTCAATTAGTTCATGAATTTGAAATGCCAATAGAATTACCACTAGCACTTCTTCAAGGGTTGGAATGGGATTTTGAAGGAAAAAGATTTCTCACTCTATCTGACTTACATTCATATTCGGCGAGGGTAGCTTCATCAGTTGGTGTTATGATGTGTGTTTTGATGGGCGTTAGAAATAAAGATGTTTTAGCTAGGGCCTGCGATTTAGGTGCTGCAATGCAGCTAACAAATATTGCTAGAGATATTGGAGAGGATGCTCGAAATGGAAGGATATACATTCCTTTAGAGTGGATGGAAGAAGAAAAAATAAATATTGATGACTTTCTTTCTAATCCAAAATCATCCCCAGGTATTTCAAAACTAGCAAGAAGATTACTTTTGGAAGCTGAAAAGCTTTACCTTAGAGCACAAACAGGTTTATCTTCGCTTCCAATTTCATGTCGGCCTGGAATTTTTGCTGCCAGACATATTTATGAAAGAATTGGAAAACATATTGCGGCTTATGACTATAATTCAGTCACTAATAGGGCATACACTACAAATCTTGAAAAATTATCATTTCTTGCTCTTTCATTAGCTAATACTGCTACAACTTCAGTTATGCCAAAATCTGCAGTTATTCATGCTGCTCCTTTGCAAGAAATGCGATTTTTGATAAATGTTGCCTCTAAAGAGAAAGAGAGCTTTTTATCCAAAAAGGCAAACAGATTAATGCAAATTCTAGAAGATTTAGAAAAAAGAGATCGTTTAATTAAAAATTTTAACTAGTTTGTTAGTTTTTCATAAAATAAAACTATATGTTATTCAATGGAAATTTTTTTATTCATAATCTTCTTTTTAACTTGTTGTGTTGCAGCATCAACAGGGATGCTTTTTCCTACAGGAGAATGGTATAAAGGCTTAAATAAACCAATTTGGACTCCACCTGATTGGTTGTTTCCAATAGCTTGGACTATTTTTTACACTGCATTAGCTTATTCTGGTTCAAGAATCTCATTAATTGATAACAATAGCATAGCTATAGGTTTTTGGGCTCTTCATTTATGTATTAATACTTTATGGACGCCTGTTTTTTTTGGACTAAAAAACATTAAAGTTGGTATGTATGTGATGGTGTTGTTATGGATTTCCACGGTTCTTCTTATTTTCTTTACATTTAAACTAGATGTAATTGCAGGATGGGTTATATTGCCATATATAGTTTGGGTATCTTATGCAGCAGCTTTAAATTTTTCATTATTGTTAAAAAATTAGAAAAAACTTCTTCTCGGTATTCTTACTGCTAACATCGGTTTTATTAAAGGATTAGAGAATCTATTTAAATCCAAAGTTTCGTGTACCCCAATGCTTTCTTCTCCAAGAATTTTAGTTTTAACAGCTGATCTAGTATAAAAAGGTGTATCAAGCATATGTTTTACTTGTTTTGGTGTAAACCTATCTTCACATGGAATTTCTCTTTTAACAAGCCAAAGAGATCTTGATAGAGACTTATTTTTTGGTGGAGAGAATATTTTTATTTGGCCGTTTTGTAAAAAATTCAAACCTACTTCCACTTCTGACTTATCTCTAAGTTTTGCATTGTAAATTGTTGCAGTTGAATTGCTTGTTGGTAACCTTGCCCATGTCCAATAGGAAAAATCCTGCTCTAAAGCCCTTAATCCAAAGTTAGCATCAAAATAACCATGACCTGACCATTGCCAGCCTTTTTTTTCAATATCGACTTCTATTTTAGCATTAGGACTAAACGGTCTCCAAATATGGTTACCATCTGAAGTTAACGGTATTTCAATTTCTGATATATAATCAGGCTTTATTTTGACTATACCTTTTATTCTATCAAAATGAGGATTTGAAATCTCATTTATTATTATCTCTAAATGATTGTTAACCCATTGAAATTTGCTGGGGCCAACAGAAAAACTATTTTCATCCAATAAAACAGATTTTTCTCCCCTTTCAGTCATAGTCCATCGCCAACCCGAACCATACATGGCAACATTTATAGAACAATGATCATGTGGTTTTTTTCTTCCATACCATCTATACCATGGTGAAAAAACAGATCCAATAAAACCTATTATTGATATTGCTTTTTCTCCACTTTCAGATATGCCGTCAACATACCACCAAGCGTATCCGTTGGGTGGTATATTTAAATTGAAGTTTGGCTTTTTAATATCTCCCCTGCCGCATGCAAGCCGGATAAGGCCGCCATTGGTACCCCTGGACCAGGATGTACTCCCCCTCCTACTAGAAAAAAATTGGGAATTTTTGTCATTGTTCTTGGCCTGCGAAATGTTGTCATCATTGAGTTTGGGCTTTGCCCGTAGAGTGATCCTTGAGACATCGGAAACATTTCGTTGAATTTCTGAGGGGTTGTTAGCATCTCTATTTTGGGCTTTGATTGAAAAGTCAGTCCCATTTTTTTTAAATTTGAAAATGTTTTTGAATAACATGATTGATATTCCTTTTCTAAATTGATTTTTTCGTCACAATATGGTGCAGCATTCATGATTATCTCAAATCTTTCTCTATTAGGAGGAATTTTTTCGTACCCTCTATCTTCCGCACAAACGTATAGTGTTGGATTTGATGGCATTAATTTTTTTTCAATATCTTTAAATTCAGACCTATAATCTTCATTAAAAAAAACATTGTGATGTTGTAAATTTACTTCATTTATCTCCGAACAAAAACTCCAAACATATGCTGATAGAGATCTTGAAAATATTACATCTTTATTAATTATTTTATTTGAAATTTTTCTATTAATAAGGCCAAAATGCAAAGCCCTAGGATCTCCATTAAAGATAATATAATCAGTATCAATATTTTCTTCTTTGTCTGTTAAAATATTGTAATTTCCATTTTTTGAGAAATTCAATTTTTTAACTTCTGTGTTGAAATAGAAATTAGCTCCGTTTTTTTCTGCTATCAGCATTAGTTTTTTTGCCAAAAGATGTAAGCCTCCTGAAATCCTCCAGACTCCTTTTTTCTCTGCTTCCCAAATGAGTGAAAGTAATGCGGGAGAATTAAAAGGAGATCCTCCAACATAAGTAGAATATCGAGAAAATAATTGTTTTAATTTTGGTTCTGAAAATTGATTGTCAAGGAAAGACCAAAGATTATTTTTTGGTTTAATTATATTGTAAAATTTGAAAATTTTTTTATATGATTTTATTGAAGTATTAAAAAGATTAGGTTTAGAGGAGTGGATTATAGGATCATTGAAAGTGTTAAACAAATCTTCAGTCAAATTGTTAAAATTTATAAATTCATTCATGACTTTTATTCCGGCAAAATTTTTTATTGCATCACAATTCTGTTCAAAATTGTCATATAGATCTAGCCTAGCTCCGTCAGGCCAGAAATGACGAGCAATTATTGGTTCTTTTACAATTTTTAAATGGTCGTCCAAACTTTCGCCTGATAATTCAAATATTTCTTCAAATATTTCCTTGAAAGTGAATACTGTTGGCCCTGCATCTATGGGACCGCAAGAGCTATTGACAGCTCTTAGCTTTCCACCAGGAAATTTGTTTTTTTCATAAATATTAACTTTAAAACCTTTTTTTGATAGTAGGTTAGCGGCTACAAGTCCACCAATTCCAGCGCCAATTATAATTACGTTTTTTGATTTCATTTCAAATTATTTCTTTTTAATGCTATTACCACTATTGACACTTAAAGCATAAGTGTCCAGTATAATGTACATATTTGTAAAAAAAAAATTACATAAGGGTCTAAAATGAATATCTCTAAAAGGATTGAAAAAACTCTTTCAAAAATATTGCAAAAAGCTAGATTAAAACCAGCTCCACCAAAATTAGCGGCCGCCTTAAATTATTCAGTTTTTCCTGGTGGTGCTCGTGTTAGGCCTCAGCTTGCATTATCAGTTTCCGTGGCCTGTGGTGATGATGATCCTTTGTTGAGTGATGCTGCTGCCGCTTCTATTGAATTAATTCATTGCGCAAGTTTAATTCATGATGATTTGCCTTGTTTTGATGACTCAGAATTAAGAAGAGGTAAGCCCACTGTGCATCGTGCTTTTGATGAGCCATTAGCGG
>MDTG01080980.1_pt1 | contig 32230 bp, 23 predicted proteins | sample 811421 | NCBI WGS metagenome assembly MDTG01 (sample SAMN05326645, study PRJNA326480) | marine metagenome | isolation source: seawater | place: Pacific Ocean: South East | collected 2011
AAGCATTGCCGTTTCCAAGTTTTCATTCTCGTTTTGTGAAGTGGCGACACGGCGTACTTCGCCCCATCAAATTCTGCAAGCCCCTCACGCACGAGTATTCGTTTTAGTGTATCTGTACAGACACCCATATAGGATGCCATAGCTTTATAAGTATAATCTTCGTTTAACATTCGTGAGAGACTTGCCTTGTCCTTATCAGACATAGGTCCTCGTCTACTCATATACTAGTTCTCCTTTCTCCTCATAAAAAAAGCAACCCCTCCAAGGGGTTGCGTTTGGTAGGTACATTTTTGCACTTGACAAGCCTCGCCAAGAAAAGTTACATACCTAATTAGTATAATCTCCACTACTGAGAAAAAGCATGTAGACCATGCTTTTTCTTTAGCTATATAGTTTCTAATTAGTTCTAAGTAGGTATCCAAGATTTCACCTCGTAAATCGGTATTGTTAGTTTCCTACTAATATCTTCCACTGACATAGCTTTGTTGATGTGTAGCCAGATAGCTTGTTGCTTTGGGCTTGGAGTGTGCACTATGTATTGTGAGCCATCAATAAGTCTTTCAGCCCAGCCAACGTAATAAGTTCTGTGCAGTTCTGTTTGAGTCCTGACTTTTCCAAAAGATATTTGCTGTACCATCTTTAGACGGCTGTCGCTTTCAAGTCTATCTTCTAAGTACGTCGTCGGACTAAACTCCTTCCCATCAAAGTTTGTAACTTGCAAGTCTCCATCAATGAGACCAGCTTTGTTCTTTGCCATAGCCTTCTCTCTGTAAACTGTTGTAATCATTAACTGAGTATCGACATCTGTCAACTGTGCAGTTGAACCAGCTTCACGACCAAGACCACCCTCACCTGGCTTATTCCTATGGTGGACAAGGATTACAGAGGATTTAAACTTTGTTCGTATTGACTTGGCGACGAAGTTTACTTTGAACCATTCGGCGGCATTTGCCTCTTCAAGCCCACCGAATGCGTTTCGCACTGTGTCTATCACGACAATATTTGGTTGTATAACTTCCAACCATTGACCAAGAAGTTTGAACCCAGCTTCTGTGCCCAAGTTCATATCACCCCCATCTTCTGATGATATCAACGACGGAGACCAAACGTTAAAGTTATCGCCAGTATCTCCAAACATTTTTGTGAAGTTCTTAAATCTGTACAGAACAGTTCGACTTGGGTTGTCGTAATCTAAGTACAAAACTTTAGTTGGCTTACCATGAAATGGACCAAACTCTTCACGACCAGAAGCCATAGACACAAGCATTCCTTGAAGAAAGAAAGACTTGCCGTGTCCATTGTACCCAACAACTTGTGTGATTGTTTCTGCTGGGATGATTGGGTCAGACCAATATGCAGTCTCGCCCAACGTATCTATAAGTCTTTGAATGTCTGCACTTCGTATAGGTTTCAGTCTCCCCAGGGAAACCTTTTCATCTACCTTAACTATTCGTTGTCCTTCGTCGTCGTAGTCAGATGAATACTGACGCTTGTCCATGTCCACAACGCTACGAATCTTTGTCTCAAGCCAGTTTTTTGTTTCACGTTCTGTGAATTTATGTGAATCAAAGAACTCGTCGTGAAAATTCCACACCATTTTGTGAAGGTCATCACCTACAATACCTTGCCTTACCTTCTGACCAATGTACTTCAGCATCCAAAGGTCTGTAGAATCTCCCTCTGTTAGTTTCCTACCAAGGTGGGCTACTCTTCTTTTGACTTGGTCAACTACTGGTAAGGTGTCTTCTGCATTTGGTATCCTAACGTTAGCCAATGACAACGTTCCAAATGTAAACTCACCTTCAATCAATGGGTCAGCGTCAGTTGGCTCTCCCTTCCAAACGAAGTCAGACAAGTCGTCTAATTTAAGACCATAAGCAACTTCCATGTGATACACATGTTGTGCTTTGCCATCTTTTACCTTGATTGATGGTGGCATAACGACGTAACCGCCGTCACCACGGAGGTCTAAGCCTTCAATTGGATACCAATCTCTACTTGTATTACCCACTTTGTTGCCAAAACGTTGTCCATTTCGTGGATGTGTGAAGTAAAAATGTTTACCTCGTGCAGTTGTAACCACAAAAGGTGTCGTCATGTCGTTCTTTAATGCGAATTGCACAGACTTTTCGTTGTCGCAATCAAGAACTATGACTCCTGAAACGGCACCAGTTACTAGTGCCATGTTGAAAGTTGTAACTTTGTTGCCACTCTCTGTAACAACTCCGTTGTCAAACCAATCGTCTAGTTGCTCTAGTGTAGTAGGATTTGTTTGGTAATCCTTCCAAGCTATGAGTGGTTTCTTGCCCTCAAAAGATAAGGGGATAACACACCACCCCCTATCAATTGCTTCAACGGATGCATTATATAAAGCATCACGCCACTGTTTTGTCTCGTCGGTCATGTTTCTCCTCAAAGTATTCGTTCAAGTTTAAGTTTGGGTTCGCCGCAAGGATTCTAGCGACAACATCTATACTGATATTGTTCGTCTTTATCCATCGGTATGGTTGAGTTCGTGTTTTGTCAGTCATTTTAGCGACGACGTTAACACCGCCAACGTCTTGTATAAGTTTTTCAACATTAAATACCAACATCACTAACTCCTTTCACCCTTAGTTATAAACATTTTAAGAGAAGTTGAAAGCGTTAGTCTCATATGTGTTACATTTTCTCACATTTAAGACAGATATAATGTTTGCGATTTGTTCTGTCTTATATATAATACAGACAACTTTAACCAATACGGAGACTGATATCATGGAAACATGGGAAGACTTTGAGGACGCTACGGAACAAGGCGGTATCGCCAAAGTTGCCGAAGAGTTCAAGTCTATATCTAAACAGATAGAAGACTTAGAAGAAAGAAGAGACAGGCTGAAAGCCAAGATTGAGGGAGAGTTCTCTCAAGACATGGGCGAACAAAGTAAGCAAGCTGGCTCATACTTAATCACATTGAGCAGACAAGAGCGTTGGTCGTGGGACAAAGAAGTCCTACTTGAGATATATAAATCCACCGACTCTATGCCAGAGTTCATTAAGAAAACATTTTCAATCGACAGACGTAAGTGGAAGTCCTTGGATGACGACGACCAGACGAGACTACTACCAGCACTTACTCGTAAGCCTGGTCCAGTTAAAATCGTCGTTAAGTCAGGGGGCATTTCATAATGTTTAAGCCATTGAATACAGCAGACCACACAACTCAGTGGAGAAAGACCTTATTATATGGTCATCACGGCTGGGGTAAAACAACACAGTTCATCCATTATCAGAAACATTATGGCAAGGGATTTATCTTGTCAGGTGAAAGCGGTCTTAGTTCTATAAGAAGTGCTGGTATTGACTACTTACCATTCACGTCTTGGAATGGTGAGACCAAACCTGATGAAGGAAAGTATTCATTCGTAGACATCTTTAAGTGGCTTAGAACAGATGAGTTCAAAGAAGCTGGGTACAAGTGGATAGGTATCGACAGTCTTACAGAACTTTCTGATATGAGTATGCAATACGCTGACCAATGTGCAGAAGACGAAGCCAAGAAACAAAACAAAGCGAAGAACGGCTTCACAGTTTACGCACAACATGGAACTCAAATCATTGGTGCATGTAAACAACTTAGAGATATGCCGTGTCATTTTTTAGTTACCGCTCTAGCGAAGGAGTCGCAAGATGATAATGGGAACATTGACTATTGGGCTATGGTTACTGGTAAGTCCACTCAGCAACAGCTACCTGGCATATTCGATAACGTCTTTTGTGCTGTACGACACACTGCATCAGGAAGCCAAAACACCGACGGAAAAGTCATACGCTACGTTATCACCGACGAATACAGAGGTTGGAAGGGTAAAGTACGAGACGAAAAACGAAGGCTAAGTGCAGTCGAGCAGACTGGAAACATCGTAAATCTATTTAAGAAGATGGATATGAACGATGAAGAATTTGAACAACGTAAGAATGAAGGGAGTAAATAATGTCATTCGATTTTAATAACTTAGATTTAGGCAATGTGGAATTGTCTAGTGGTTCTGTAGTAATACCAGTTGGCGACCATGTCGCTAAGGTAGTTGGTGCAGAGTTAACAAAGAGTGCTAAAGGTGTGAACCAAGTGAAGGTCACAGTTGAGAACGAAGATAAACAAACTCTTATGAAATGGATTACTCTTATGAATCCAAACTCAAAAGAGAACACACGAATTGGTCGTTCGGAATTAAAGGCTTTGCTTGTGCATGGCGGACACCCTGACCCTGACAACATAGGACAACACGGCATTGATTCTATGGTAGGATTGCAAGTGGGGATAAGGGTTGTCGAGGATTCCTACAACGATAAGAATGGTCAACCTCGTGTGGGTTCCAAGCTGAAGAGTTTCATACCACCTATGAACGCTGACGCTACGTTCAATCCCCCCAAGGGTATCTCGGAGACTTCCTCCTCTTCGGATGCCAATCAAACTGATGGGGACAAGAAGTCTGATTTAGACGACGACATTCCTTTTTAGTTGGGGTAGGGGTGGCTCCAAGCCACCCCTATTTTTATGATGGATATTACAAAAAAAATTCAAGACTACTACACAAATGAACCTGATGGAGAGGCGAGAGCATACATAGGTGCCTCTTCTATAGGGCATGAGTGCACGGCTATGCTTGCGTTTAGCCATAGAGGATATCCAAATACACCACCAGACGAGCAACTAAAAAGAATTTTTCGTGATGGACATAGGATTGAAGTCATCGTTATCAAAGACATGGAGAAGTCTGGAATCCATGTCATGGAAAAAGACCCTATGTCTGGTAGGCAGTGGCGTTACACTGACTACGAAGGAAACGCTATGGGTAATGCAGACGGACTAATCGAACTACATGATGGTTCGTCTGCAATACTTGAGATAAAATCTATGAACGATGCAAAGTTCAAAGAGCTTATAAAGAAAGGCGTTAAGACTAGTCACCCTATGTACTACGCACAGATGCAATATCTTATGGGGCTATCCCAATGTGAGAAGGCGGTGCTGGTAGTTTATAATAAAAATAATTCTGCATACCACCATGAGTGGCTTGCTTACGATATATTTTATTACAATAGTTTGAGGCAAAAAATTGAGGACATCATAAATGGAAGAGGAAGAAAGTTATCGAAAGACGAAAGCGATTGGCGTTGCAGAGGATGCTTCAAGAGAGAAGTTTGTTGGCATGGGAAGGAACCCCCAAGAACCAAGAGGACTTGTGGGAATAGCAAAGCCCAAATTGACTCGGCGGATTGGGTCTGTAGCAAAGGGTGTGGCGAAATCTGCGAAGATTGGATTAGGTATGAACCACTCTCCAAGTAAATTTTTAAAGTTAGAGCATGAGATAACTCGTATTACTGATAGGATTGCTGACATTGAATTTGAAATTCATCATGTAAGTGAAGTTGACTTACTGAAGAAAGCAGACTTTTTGGTTGAACGACGAAGGGCGATTGACAAGCTACGCCATTTGAAGGACGACCTATACAGATTAAAAATGGATAATATAAATGAGACCTAGACTAATTTCTTTCAGTGGCAAGGAAGGGTCTGGCAAAACTTTCTGTGCAGATTTTTTATGTGCACGATATGGCTTCGTAAAAGTTAAGATGGCGAAGCCTATCAAAGATATGATTAGGACTTTAGGTCTCAACGACAATCATATAGAGGGGCATTTGAAAGATGTTCCTTGTGAACTACTAGATGGGAGAACGCCACGATGGGCGATGCAGAGTTTGGGAACGGAATGGGGTCGCTCCCTAATCAGCGAAAACTTATGGTTGAACAGATGGGCAGAGATAGTAACGCAAAGCCTCAATATGAGCAATTCCGTGGTCGTAGACGATACGAGGTTTCCGAACGAATTAAACAAGGTGCGAGAGTTGAGAGGGGTGATAATAGGTTTGAAGCGGAACGCAACGAACGACGTAAGTCACTCAAGTGAGTTCTCTGCCTGGGATGAATTGAACCCTGACTTTATGATTGAGAACGACGAAAGCTGGGACGAGTTCAAACTAGAGATGAAAATGAGAAGTATAATGTCTCAGTTAGATTTAATAACCTCTTAACTTTCATTGGCTCATACACAAAAGCCACTACGAAAAGCAATGCAACAGAAACAATAAAAACCAAAGATACAATCAAGATAGTATTGATTAGTTCTTCTCTTTCTTTTTCTCTTTTCTCTCTTTCTTCTTTACGCTTTACCCTTATGTCTGTCCTCATCTTAACGAGTTCAGCCCAAGCGTTTACCCCTCTTGTGAGTATTATGATTTGACGAAGCTGGTCTTCCATATCTCTGGCTTTTGTCTTAGCCAAGAAGGTATCCATAGCTTCTTCTTCAACTGTTTTAAATGATTTTGATTTTGCTTTGTGATGCTCTGCATCAATATCATCTATGGCTTGCCACATCTTGGCGAGGTCCTTACCCATAGAATGTATTTCTTTGCCAGCGTTGATGCCAGCTTTAAGGGCGGTAAATGCTCCTACTGCTATTGTGATTGGTTCCATTCATTTCTTCTTTTTAAGTACACAGGGGCATGGCTTAACCATCATATTCCCCTTGCGACCACCCTTCGCATAGTTAGTAGGACGAGCTTTCTTGCTCACATTTCCAGTAGACCTAGTTCCTCTCTTGACTACCTTTAGTATTGCTTCTGCCATATTATGAATCCATCAATTCAAAATGCGGAGCGTCGATAAATGGTCTCTTATCTTGTGACCTTCGCAAATCAATATATTCTAACATGGCGGCTTCACTTGTTCCGTCGTAGTCTCCAAGACTATGAACCGACCAAGCCGCTCCCCAACGAATCTTTACTCCGAGTTCCCTGGCGGCATACTTCATAGCATCAGCTACTTCGTCGTAGACATTTAACTCCCATGTTCCACGACCATCCAGATACGCCATCAAGTCTACAGCTTTTCCCTCAAGATGCTTTGACTTCATAGTTTGAGAAGCACCTTTGTCAAACAGTGCTTGTTGTTCTTCTACTGTTCGTAGTCCGCAGATTACTCCGAAGTCTACCGACGTAGTCATTATCGCCTGTTTCACAACCTGAACTAAAGGTTCTTCCACACCTTCTAGTCTGCCAAGACTTCTTGATGATAATTCAAAATCCATTATTTACCTCCATTCTTATTCATTATCGCCGACGCACCCATATAAACAGAGACGACGCCACCGCCAGTAAGATAAAAAAGATTGGAAATATCAGCAAGGGCATTGACTCTATCAACAGGAACCAAAAACATAGCGGTAGTAAAAGCACCCATAGCAACGAGACAGGCAGTAGCCATACGTCGTTGTGCTCTTTGTTTGCGTAAGTCGTGTTCAAGACTTTTAATTTCCGCCGCATGTGCTAACTCAGCGTCTGAAACAATGCCATCTCCGTCTTCGTCGTACTCAGCATATATTGATTTTTGTTGTAATTTTTTCTGTGCCATTACTTTCGTCTCATCATTTTAGCGGCTTGGTTAACACCTTTGATTCCAAACGACGCAGAGATTGCAATGAATAAAAGATACTGATACCACTCAGGAAGTGTATTCAATACCTCAAAACCATTTCTTACATACTCTGTCATCCCAGGAATGAAGACTAGTATTGCTGGTGTTAGCAGTACGACGAGAGCAAATTCGTCTTTCCACGAGCCGTCAGTTGAGTTAGCCATCTTGCTTTCCCACTCGACTTCTCCAGCCGCAACCTTTTCTGCAACTGTTGCTCGTGCTCTAGCCTCTGCTACTTTGGCTTGTCCATCTGCCTTAGTCTTTTCAACTTTGCCTTCCATCCATGTACTGGCTAGACTTGCTATTGGTCCTAAAAATTGTAGCATTAGAATCCTCCCTTACCGAAGCCACTGCCACCAAAACCTTTTTTGTTTGCACTAAATGATTTTGGACTGCTTCGTTTTCCACTATCTCCAGCTTCTCCAGCTATATAATCAACAGCGTTTTCTTTGAATCCTCTTATTCCTCCAGCGATTGGAACCCTTCCGATTACAGAACGAACAGCTTCTCTGCGTCTTGCATTCTTTCCTTCGTCGTCGAACAGTCCCATAGGTCCAGCTATTCCAACATCAAAGATGTCTTCTCCCAGTCCAACTGAAGGACCAAATATTGCAGAAGCAACTCTAACTTTTCCGTATGCTCCGTTGTCAGCTTGAGATGCGGTGTTATACATAAGCTCACCAAATAATCCCAGACCTCCAATTGAAAGCAGACCTTCAAAGTAGTTACCAAGAACTTCGTCTGTGGTGCTGTCCTCTTCTAATCCAAGTGTGCCAGCAAGATAACCTATCCCCAGAGGATTTGACTCACGGAGACTTCTCTCTCTTAATGCACGAGACTCACCTTCTTCACCGCCTCTTGATTGTGCAAAGTCTTTTGAAACGTTAGCCACAAAACCAGCACCGATACCAGCCGTAAGCATGTACATTGCTGGCTTAATGTTGTTTTGTTTAGCCTCATCAATGATGTACTTACTCATTCTAGCCATCATCAACTGGAATGATTTTAGCTGGAAGAACATGGAACCAAATGGAGTTTGTGCCCACATTGGAATGTCATTTGGATTAGGTGTAAAGATTGCTTCGTTAGTAAATCTAAGCAACCCATAACGTAATGCCTTGTTTGAAAGAACATCAGTGTCACGAATGTCATTTAAGTTTGGTGCACCATCAGCCAAGAAGTCTGTAGTAGCGTTATCTCCAGTTAGTCCGTACCTTTCAAGGAACCTGACAGCAGTCTTGTATCCGCTTGAAGTGATTTGACCTTGTTGCTGGAACCTTCTTGCTCTGGCTATCTCAGCTTTGAATGCTTCAAAGCCATGAATACCAGCGATTTCTCGTTGCATGTTTGTCCAAGGAGTTAGCAACGTAAAGTTGAAGAAGCTGTTTTGTAACTTCTGCGAACCTTCGCCAGCCATCTGAACCATTCTGTCGTGCATCAAGTTCTCAACACTAAGCCCAATATTCTTTGCGGCTTGTCTATATGTTGGGTCAGTCATGTACTTGGCTTGTGCTTTTACAAACGCTCCCATGTTACCTGAACGTATCAATGGTAAGACTACGTCGCCCAACGACGTAAGGGTTGTGAAGCCCAACAGACTGATTGCGTTAAACGCTTTCACGTTTCGTGAAACCTTGTAAGATAACTCGTTGCCAGAATACTTTGTGATTGGACGCTTGTTGATTACGTCTATCATATTGTCAGCAAGGCTTAGAGTGGTTGCACTAGGCTTTGTGTTATTAAAGTCCACCAACGCATTAGCTATAGAGTCAACCCTAATCTTAACTTGTGGATTGCCCATATCTTCTGGGTCATACAAGTTCATTAAGATATTTTTTATGGACTGTTTGTTGTTAGGCATTTGCTTTGGACCTTCGCCAAGAAGAATCTTTACTTTATCCAAAGCATTATCAACTTCAATTTCAGTAGCAGTAGCCCTTGCAACGACCTGTTGCTCAATGTCTACCTCAGACTGATACTGTCTAAACTTGTAACGTCTTTTGGCTGAGTTCATCAGTGCGTCTTTTGCACCCTCAAGACCACGCTCTGCCACAGTTATGTAAGAAGCATAGCCATGACCACCTGTTCCCAACTTGTCTGATATAGCTATCTTTCTAGTTGTTCTGTCAAAGTATTGTGTGACCAGACCCTCTAAGTCGTTGACCAAGAAGTCTGTCATGTAGTCGTACTGGTCAGGGTCTAGTTTAATTAACCTGGAGAAGAATGGGTCTCCAACTGCTCGTCGTATTACGTCGTCTCCATAAACCTCACCACTTGTATCCATCATCGCATTGACTAAGTCTTCTGCAACTTGACGTGGATTCTTTAAGTTTCCTGTTGCCTCAAAGTCTGGACGCTTACGTTCTTCTGTAAAGAACCTAGTGAATGCTTCCATTGCCGCTTTAGGATTTTGCCTAATACCTTCTGTGTCCCACTGTTGTGGAACATAAAATTCATTCTGTGTTTTCCTTGTGTCACCAACTGGCAACCCTTGCTTTAACAGGTTCTGCCTTTCAGCTTCAAATGTCTGAATGATTAGTCGTGCCGCCTGTTGCTCTCTTGGCTCCAGCTTTCTGACTTCAAACTCTCCACGACGAATGGCATTTAGTATTCGCCTGTGAGATGCGGGCTGTGCGGCGGCATCTCTTAATGTGCTAAGTTTGCCTATGTTTGGTATTAGATAAGCGTTCTTTCTTCCCCACCTTTTTGCCCAGTTATCGTTGTCAGGCATTGTTTTTAGTATGTTGAAGATAGGCATAATCTTATCTGCTAAATCAATGTCATGCCTTTCGTACAAGCCAGTGCCATTGGTTGGCTTTACAAAGTCTGCAAGCCAGTTAGCACCAGACAATCTCAACCTTTGACTATTCTCTCTAAAGTAATTTAATACAGACGAGTTTCTTTGAACTGCATTAGCATCATCTGGAGTTATCTCTTCTCCTCTAAGCATCTTCTTCATTGGCTTCGCCATGTCTGGGGTGCCAGCTTCTTGCAATGCTCGTGACACACCTATCATGTCGTCGATGTCTAAGCCTCTATCCCTCTGAACCATATGAGTAAGTGCGGCTCCGCCTAAACCTTCTGAGAACTCAGAGCCTAATACGCTGTAGTAGATGCCACGTCTGTCGCTGTCGAAAGTTTCTGCATCAATGTGCTTTACGTTGTTTGGGCTAAAGATTGCAAACTGTTCATTCTGAGAGAACTCAGGGTCACCAGCTTTTATTCCATCGTAGCCTTCAGTCTGTAAGTGCTTGGCTAAAGCTATCTTTGCTCCGTCTAAGTCGTTAGGAGATATAGCTTCTAATAGGTATGAATAAAATAACTCCCCATCAAAGTCAGCATCCATAGAAAGTTTGTTAACCATTCTGACTCTAGCTTCTGGAGTTATGACACCATTCATTTGCAAGTTTGTAACGAAATGTAACATGTCGTTAGGCTCGCCAGTTTCAAGCGAATAGATTTTGTTTTGAGAAAAATCCATCACATTCTTTTTCTTAACAAAAAGAGGCATGATTCCTGGGTGTGTTTTGAATCCAGTTACTTTTGCAAAGGCTTCTAAAGCCGCCGCTCTTGAACGACGAATCTTATCCATCTCTCCATCTAAGTAACCTCCAGTAAGCTCGTCCATGAAATCATCAATGCCAAACCTATCGTAATCAGCTTCCATAATCATGTTGTCATAATTGGTAATCATGTCGTTTAGGTTTTCAGCTTCTTTAACAAGAGCCTTATCCTTCATTTGCGTTATTATTCTAGCTCTTGCAACTGAAGCACCTCCAACTCCCATAGCGTCTGGTCCGCCAAAGTCGCCAGCTAACGACGAGTCAGGAGTTACATAAACGCCTGGACCATAAGCACCATTATCACTTGAGTGTAGGTACACGTCTGGGTTTTTGTTTCTATTGAAAATATCTACTGCTGGTGTTCCATGATAAACAACGTAGTCCATCAAGTCTTCGTCTGGACCAGCACCTACAAACTCTCTAGCAAGAAGTTTCTTCTCTGGAGCCATAGTGTCTATTACGTTTCTTGCGTATCTGTCAGCAACAGACAGGTTCACCAATGGGAAATCAAAGGTATCAACGGAGTTCTTTACGCTGTTGCTCAGTCTCTTTGGTGTAAACATGTCCCCATGATACGTCATCTGACGGAACATTTGTTTCATACTGGTTCTGCCCATGAGACCATTTAGTATGTAGGCAGTGTAATCGTAGAGGTCGTTCGCCAGTTGCATCAGGTATGACTTTGCCTTTAAGTCTGTGACTGCACCATCTTGATATCTCACTTTGAACAAGTCACCTTTTGCGACTTTCTCTGACATCCATTGTGCCCAGCTTTCAACAAACCATTCTTCTGCTATGTTCTTGTCATCATAGCCAGCTTCTGGAGGAAGTTTTGAATACTTGTCACGCATTGCTAACGCACTAGGGTCTCCTTGACGCAATGCGTCTGTGAACCCTGAAAGCATGTTGTCATAGTCTTGGTCTTTGAACACACTACGGCTAACCATGTGACCAACTTCGTGCATGATATCAAGTGGGTCAGCTTTGCCTTCATTTATCCCAATGGCGTAACGACGTAAGTCTTTCCTTAAATCATTAAAGACTTTACCTCTAGTAGGACCAACCTCTGTAAACGCCGCCTTTGTTCCAGCGGTGCCTTTTGTTCCAGACATTCTGTATAAGTCTTCAACAGACATGAAGGTTGTGTTGTCTTGTAGGTTGTCTCTTGCTGTTCTGCCTAATAAGTTAAGCATTCTGTAAAGCATAGTTCTTGCACCATGCTCTATGTTTTTGTCTCTGTGTGTTATCTTTGTAAGAACTTCCTTAATTGCTGGAGGTGCGTCACCTGGAACTCCATTACTAGCATCAGCTTTGCGACCTTGACTGTACTCAATGTCAAGTGCTCTGCCCAACAACGAAGCCTTTGGCTTGACAGGAACCACGCCTGGTTGAATAGAAAGTATTCCGATAACCATGTTGGCATCGTCGTAACTACCTTGATTGATTAACTCATCAACCTTACCTCTGAGCATTTGGACTTGCTCTGCTTTAGGCAATGTTGAAACGTCTTTCAGTAAGTTCTGATAAAAATCCTTTTCATCAGGAGTCAAATCTTCAAAAGGCTTCATTACTGGTTCAGCCCTACGTCTCATAAATATTTCTTGTTTAAGCTCTTTTGTATTAGGGCTTCTTGTTCCTATTTGATGAATGTTCTCTAGTATCTCTGTGTCAGACATGTCTTTAGGAGACTTCCTAACAGGAGCATCTACTATCGGTGGCATGTCACCAAAGGTTTCTGTCGTGTCGTCAATAGCTTTCATAACAGCCAAAGCTATTTTATTATTTCTGTTGTACGCTTTCTTTTGATACTTTTTAGCTACACTGTTTCCAGCACTGAATATTCTACCAGCCTTATCAATTGCTGGTGCTTTAACCCCACCTGATACTTGTCGCATGTTACGATTGAATACATTTGTGTATTCATCAATAGCGGAATCAAGTGCAACAATCATATCGTTTGCTTGACCGACGAGTAGTTTTTCTAGGTTAGCGTCATCAGGTTTAAGGTAAGACTGACTCCTTAGAATGTTTGCCTCAACATCAAATGTAGAGCCAAGAGAACCAGAACCTTGTAGTCCAGATACCGCAAAGTCTTCGTCGATAACTCTCTCCAAAGCCATGAAGTCGTTATCAATCATAGCTAATTGTTCGTCTTCGATTGTAGACATTTGGTCTGCACGTTGTTCTGCAATAAGTTTTTCTAGCTCTGCACTGCTGGACATAGCCTTTTCGTCGTACAGAGTTCTATGAATTTTATTACTTGTTCCCAACAATCTTCCACGAGCTATCCTTGCATTCATAAAGTAGAACGGATGCATGGTCTTGCCATTAGGAAGAGTTATTTCTGGCTTTGTTCTATCTACTGCTGGCTTGCCTTTGCTGTAACTATCAAGAAGTGTGATTCTTTTTGCACCGCTCTTATGTGTCTTTGAACCACCCTGTCCTCCGTACTTTCCATAAACTACAGACGCAACTTCTTTTAATACGTCTTGTAAAGGTGCTGTATTTTTATCACCTCCTACCATTAGTGAGTTGTCGGATAGTGCTTTCTCCAGTTTAATTTGTAGTGCCCGTAAGTCGTGCAATTCTTGTGCGGCAATTCCAACTGCACCATTCTTTTCTAGGTCTATTCCCTTTAGTCGTGTCATTAGTTCGTCGAATTGGTTAGCCAAAGCTCTGCCTTCAGTGACTGTGCCAGTTGCTTTTTGTGGGTCAGGCATAATTTTTTCAAACAGAGGAATCAAATCAGGGTCAAGAGGCTCTTCCATTTTAAGGACTTTGCCTATCAACTGCTTGATTTTCCCAGCTACCTTTTCAAACAACGATTGAGTCGCACCTGGAGTTCTGTTCATTGCGTATATTGTAAACTGATTAGCAAAGAACTCTGCTGGACTTTCTATTTCGTTGCTCATAAATCCAGGTAGTTTTTTCTTTAGCATTCCAGTGTCCATGCCATCATTTTGTGTCATGTACTTTCTTGCTACTCCCCAGAACTGTAGCTTCTCTGCATCTGTGAGCATGTTTGCGTATGCCCAGTGTCCCATCTCATGTGTAAAGAACACGGCATCTGGAATATCGTTTGGTCCAGTAGCATCAGCCTTCATAAACACAGTGTTAGATTGAGCATCGCCAGTGTTTCGATGAAAGGCATACTTCTTAAACTTCTCAAACTTAGGCATCATACTATCTGTAGGAGCTTGCAGTCTGTTTTGAGAACCAGCTATGTTATTGAACAACGAAAGCATCTGAGCAACATCAGCTTCAGACCTACTTGTTATTATCTTCTTTAGGTTGTTGTAGCTTTTTACCCTTGTCTCATTAGGTAGCTTGATGCCACTAGGAGCAAGTTTGTTAAGAGTCTCGTAAGCTCCTTCAAGATTGCTTACAACGAAATCAAAGTGAGCCACAGTTTTTAGCTGGCTCCACTCTATGTTTTCCATTTCGTCAGCAAAACGTCTTAGGTCTCCAACAGTTCTAATATCTCCATTTTGAATACGCTTTGCCTTCATTTTTGGAGAAAGGCTTTCTTGAGTTAGAGGCATGTTGTCTAACTCTGCTACGTTAAGAGGCTTGTTGACTCTGGCTCTTGGGCTTAATCCCAAAGAGTTTCCAGCATCAGTTACAACTCCTACGTCTTTTCCCTTTAGCATTGTGCCTGATACATTTACAAACATGTCTTCAGAGTTCAGAGGTCTGAACGTCTTCTTAGAAAGCATGTTGCTGTTTTTGTTTATCTGACCTGTCTTTGGATTTATTCGTAAAGACTGACCAACTACATATTGCTCTGGCTTTAATGTACCAGCTACTTGACCCACAGTTTGGTCGTCGCCTTGATAGAAGTTGCGAGTCTCTCCATACTTTGGATGCTTTGGGTCTATGATTTGAATTGTTAACATCTGCTCTTCTGGCAAATCAAATTCAGATGGAACAATATCCATTGCTGGGTCTTGTTGTGACATGTTCTCTGGACTTGCGTCAGCGACGTAGTCTTCGGTATCTGTAACTTTAGGCGAGTCTTTTTTGCCTCTGTATCTATTTGTTTGATGCCAGTCGGTTACATTCATTGGACCATCTGCCACTACGCCTTCCAGTGGGATGTCTTTTGTTTCTACAATTTCGTCCAGTTCTTTTCTAAACATTTGTGCTATTGCTAAGTTCATATCCTTTTTAGACTTAGCTACAGCCGTTGTGATTAGACTTCCATCTTGCTTTATTATAGTCGCACTGAAGCTATCAGTGGCTCCGTTGTGCTCAACAGTTCCTAGCTTTTTGCCATTGATGTTTACTTCAGCCTTGTTTTTTCCTATAGACTTCCACTGTATGTCATTTGAAAGGTCGTATGCTTTTTCACCTATCTGAACAATTGTTGGATTTCTCTTAACACCTGAAGGCTTAGTCGTTGGCTTTGACGGAGTTCTGTTAGTGTTCTGAACAATCTCTTTAGCGGCGGCTTTCGCATCAGCCTCAGTAACATTGTTGTCCATAACAAATTGTTTTAGTGATGCAAGTTGAGAGTTCATCTGATTTTCAGAAAGACCCATATTCATTATCTGCTCTTCTATCTGTGCAACGTCATCCATCTTTGGTCGTTGCCCAGTAGTTTCTTCTACTGCATCAAGTAACTCTTCGTCGTTAAGCTCTAAAGGCTTGTTGTCTTTCTGATTTGCAATACGGGCTTCACGTTTGATATTGGCAAGAGTGTTTCTTGCAACAGTGTAGTCGTCATTTTGTATTCTTTTTAATTCTGCTGGAGTAAGTTTCTTCTCTAACTTAACTAGCTCTGCTCTTATGGCGTTAAGACGTAGAGTGATATCAAGTAAGTTTTGAGAAGGTGGTCCACCAGCGTTTACTAATTTGCCTTTTTCTTTCAGTAATGGAATACGCTCTGCTTTTAAGTCAGCCATCTGACTCATTACACTTGTGCGTCTTTCTTCTACAACGTTTGCGTTTACTTCTTGCCTTGTAGATTTTGTTAAAGGCACAAGCATTTCTCTAGCTTCTTCAAGAAGAGAAGCATCATCAAGGTCTTCTATCTTTACATAACGTGTTTTAGCGGCGGCGTTTCTTAAATTCTTTACACCAACAGCGTCTTTCTCGTTAAGCATTGCTTGGATAGCTTGACGACCAGACTGTAAATCTGCCAACGCTTTTTCAAACCTAGTTTCAAGTTTTGCTCTGCGTGGGTCATTTTCTGGTACTATGCCTAGTTCTTCATCAAGACTGGCTTCGTCTTTTGTTAGCCTTGCAATCTTCTGCTTTGCAGATTTGATTTTCTTTATCGCACCCTCAACTTCAATAACGTCCTGATAGGTTCTGTATCCCTCAGTGCCTTTTCTTTTCTCAGCTAAGTTAATGCTTCGTTGTCTTTTAATTCCGTCGTTTACCATAGCTTGAGACTTACTGCTCTCAAGTAGCTTTTGGTTGTCTAGGATACGAGCCGCCGCACCACCAGTGTAGATTCTCTTTACGCCATCTACTGTGGTTGTGACTGTGTCAAATGTTGAAGAGTCAAAGTAGTCTTGGTCTGGTCGAGTAGACCTCAAGATTGATTGTATCTTACCAACGTCTTTATTGGTTATGTCTCTGCCAGAACCTTGTTTTCCATTACCAGAAGTATAGTTTCCAAGCCTATTGATTGAGCGACCCATGTAGTCGCCGCCTGTGATTTGAGTCTCATCAACTGATACGTCGTTCATAGTCTTCGTCGTTAGACCTTTTACGCTGTAGGTCTGACCATGATTAGATACTCTTTTGAATGTCTCTGTTCTTGAGAACTTATCCCACATCTCTTCGACAACGCCGTCGAACAGTTGCTTTGCACGAGCCTCGCTAATGTTCTTGTTGCCTTTTAGGAAGTTGGCAAGTGTCTTCTTTTGAAAATCATTCCAAGCATTGGCTAGGTTAGGGTTTTGCTTTTGAAGTCTTGCTAGTTGTTCATCGACATAACCTTTGCCATCAAACTTATTTGGGTTAGCGTTCTGTAACTTTCTATCAAGACCACTGTCTATATAAGCATCAATGTCCTCAACGAGTTTTGTGTTTCCAAACAAAGACCTAACAGCACTCTTTAATTCTTGTGTGTTTGATAAGCCCTCTACCTCAAAGTGGACAGTGGCAATGATGCCGTCCATCTGAGACTGTTTCCAGTCATGGAAATGCTGAAATGCATGTGGCTGTAGTCTTTCTGGAACAGTGTTTACTATCAAAGCATCTACGATAGCGTCGTCTAAAAGGTGAACAGGTATAGTGTCGCCACCTTTCATTGCAATTCTAAGCATACCATTAAAGGCTTCACGACCTTGATGAGCCTCTATGATGTTTTTCAACACCATAAGCCTTCCAGTTCTAGCGTCTGTTGTGTTGCCTTTAGGCATGTTGGCTTGAATCTCTTTTACTTTAGAGGCATCGTAACCAAGGGTTGTTAGTAGAGTTCTGGTATTTGCTTTTGTTGCTTTAAAGTTTACCAAAGCCGCTTCAAGCATTTGGTCTGCTGAAAGGAACCTCTCTCTAAACTCTGTTAGCTCTGCATCAACTTCTAAATCTATTTCTGCGTCAATTTCATTTGCCACTTCATCTGCGGCTTCAGTTAGCTTTGCCTGAACTTCTGGGTTTGCAGTGTCCAGTGTTTCTTCTAATTGACCTTCAAGCTCTGAAAGCTCTACTTTTGCGTCACGACGTTCGTTGTCTAAGTCAGCAATCTTTTTGTTTGCCGCATCAATTTCTTCTGGAGTGATAGCTTTTGCAAGCTCTTGCTTTGCAAATCTTTTGTCGTGCTCCAAGCTACCCTTACGTCGTGAAAGCCTTTGCTTGAGTTCACCGACACGTTGTTCTTTTTGTGCTCGTGTGCCTTCAACCCTGGCATCACCATCACTGGCTATGCCAGCTTCGTCGGTGATTGGCTCAACTGCCGCACCTTCAGCTATCTTTGTTCCGTCGTCACGAGTTACAGTTCCGCCAGCAACCTCTGTTTCAAAGCCTTCGCCTTGAACAGTTCTGCCAATTTCTGCGTTTACATTAGCAGTATCTGGGCTGTTGTCTGGAAGCAACTGTTGACCAGCGTTTTGGTTAACTATCTGTTGAGGAGTGTTTGGTCCCTCAAGAAGAAGCTGGTCGTCTACAACTGTTGAGATGTAATCATCTAGTTCTCTGCTTGGGTCAACCGCACCCTTTTGGACAAGGTCTCTGCCAAACTTAGATATTCGTCTATGCTTCTCATTTCCGTCTGCAATCAGGGTGTCTATATCTCTGATTGATTGTGGAGGCTCGTTTGATGCCAACTCTTCTGGAGTCAGTCCTTTAAGTAATTCTTCTTTTTTTCTTAGTAGATTTGGCTTGATTGATTTGTGCCACTCTTGCACCCACTTTAACTGAGCAATATTTTTCCTAGCATTTATTATGTCTGGGTCTGTATCTAGGTTTACTCGGTTTTGTTCTGAAGCACCAACTACATCTAAACCTTCTGCCCTTTGTCCTTCAGTAGGGTTTAGAAATTCTCCTCTACTTGAAATTTCTTGTTCATAACCCTTAACCAATTCGTCTATGACTTGGTTGTCATCTAGGTTTTCTCCCCAAGGAACAGTTTCTTCACCGCCATTTGCACCAGCACCAGCGTCTATCCTTGCGGATGCTTGAGGTCGTAGAGCGTCTAGTAAGGAATCTGAGTCTCGAATAGCCGCATCAATTTGACCACGACCAATGGATGACCTTGTTAACTTCTGTGCTTCTTCTATGCTAATTCCCATAGAATCAGCAATCTTTTGAAGATTTTCACCAGTCATATCTTCTTTAGTTGCTTGGAATCCTCCCGCTTTGTTAAGCATTCCTCCTTGGTCGCCAGCAATAGCACTGTCGTCAAAGTTTAATTTGCCTACACCAAGGTTTCGGACTGGGGCAACCGCACCAACCGCACCCATACCAGCACCCATAGCACCGCCAGTAGCCGCACCAAATGCTGTTGAGCCAGCCAACTGCATGTAGCTAAACTCATCTTGCAGTCCTATCTCAATGTTTCTGTTTTGTATTCCAATGTCGGCGATACCTTCAGCAATACCTCCAGCGACTGCTTCGCCTTTAGCACCACCATAAGCACCAGCTTTCAGACCTTTTGTTAGTAGTTGATTTTTTGTAAGACCTTTTGCACCAGCAACTGCCGCTCTAGCGGCGGCTCCACCTGAACCAAAACCCACAAGATTTAGTGGGTCGAGTAGTAGTGGTAACGCTACATCTGCTAATGTGCTTCCAACTCCACCAGTAAAATTAGGGAGTGCGTCGTAAACTTTTTGTATTCTTGCTAGTCGTTGAGACTGTACTGCTGACTGGTTGTGTGCGTCGTATACGTCTTTACCAATTGCAACAGTGTTAAAGTTTCTCCAACGTCTATCGTTTAAGAAATGTTCTACGGCTTCTTTCTGACCACCAAAAGACGTTCCGTCTCTTTCGCCGTAGTAATCGTAAATGTCTTGAATAAATCTATTATCGTCAAGAAGAGATTCTGCGTCGTCTGTGTTCAGTGACTCAGAATAATCTGACTGTTGGTACGATGACTCTGCACCTGATATTTGACCCTGACCTGAGCCTGGATTGTAAAAACGTCCCATTGGATACTCCAGTTTTCCAAAGTTATTATTCTATATTATAACCTGGAATATCCTTCGTCGTCCTTATTACCTGTCTAATAAGTTATAAATTCCATTGTTTGTAAATTGGAAGCCACCTCTTCTAGTAGCAAAGTAGTCAACGTCACTAAGAATACTCTGTCCAAATTCAAACTCACTTTGCACAGGTCTGCCTTGTCCTTGTCCGCCCCTAATATATTCAGGCAGATTCCCACTTGACTTCATTGCGGAGTACAAGTTCTTAATTGTTTCTGCCATTTGCTGGTTCGTCGTGTTGGTATCTATACCACCTGACATTCCTCTTGGAAGGAAAGCCGCAAATTGCGAACCACCTTGCAATAAGTCTGTTCCGACTTTACCTGGGTTTGACATCACTTGGCTAAGTAAACCACTTTGGTTAGTAGCTGTATTATTAGCGTCTTGTACTCTGCTGATAATGTTTCCGTCTTCATCTATTCTTACAACATCATTAGCTTTTACTGGGATGTCTGAGTCTTTATATGTGACAGGTCGGTCTTCGTATTCACCAGTTTGTTGGTTCATAACCTTTTTGACCAAGTCTACTTTCATACGTCTGTAGCCTTGCTTTGCATCGTTACTGCCTATGTCTCTTAGGTCATAAGATGCTGGAGGCAACTTGGTTCCCCTAACCTTGCCAGACCTTATGTCTGCCAGCAAGTCGTCCCTAGACTTTTCTAATGCGGCTTTTAGTGTGTTAATCTGTGCATCAACGTTAGTGTCGTTACTAAACGAAGAAAAAGCACCCTTACTCTTTTTGTAATAAGCTATTGTTGCGTCTATATCATTGTTAAATTCAGTTTCTAGCTTATCAAGTGCCCTTTTAAACGCTGGGCTTTCTGGGTCTTGATTAACAGTTAACGACGAACGAACTGTTTTTAGGAAAACTGCCATACTTAACGGATTGTTTTCGTCGGAGAATATCTTTACGTCATTCTTAGATTCGGCTTCAAAGTCAGAGTTTGGCTTAAAGCCTACACCAGTCATGTTATTTTGTATCAGTTCGTTCATAAGTTTAGACTTTGGTACAAAGTATACGCTTATTTTATTTAATATCTCTCTGATTGTTTGGTTATCAGAATTATCTGATTTCACAGCGTCTGCACCAAACTGATTTTCTATTATACCACGGATTATAAGAGGGTCAGTACCAGGTCTAAGTACATTGCCATTGCTTGTTAACGTTGAGATAGCTATGTAGCCACTGCTGTTTGCGTCAAATCCAGCGGCTTGAGCGTCTATAGCACCAGCTATTGATTCAACTTTTGTCTCAGCCAGTTTTGTAGCTTTCTCTAGCTCTTTCGTATGTTTTTCACCATACTGGTTTCGATTGTGGATGTTAGCAATATGGATGTAGTTTTTAAATTCATCGTCTTCCAATGTTAGGTCTACTACGTTTGGACCTAAGTACGACCTCCTAATGCTATTAACAATGTCCAGTGTTTCCTGACTGTGCCATCCAGCACCTTCTTGTCCAGACAGTAAAAACCTTTTGTCTGTCGTAATGTTTTTTTCAAGTAACTTTTTATTTGTTTCTAAATCAGCGGCTTGAGCGTTGTTTACTTTTGCTTGTAGAGTAGCTTTAAGTTTAAGTTTCAATGCATCATAGTTACCTTGACCCAGCACACTTGAATTAACTTTAGCTTGTTGAAGTATGCCCTCAACTGCGTTGTCTATTTCGTTTTCATTAAAGAACCTAACGTTTGGCATACTGTAGGCATTCGCTAATTCTCTTGCTTTTGCAGTGGTGTCTGTATTTAAAGTAGCTTCTTTGCGTTCAATTATTGACAAGATAGCGGATTGTTTCCAAGGAGGAACATTGTTCATACTCATAATTTTCTGTGCTTCGTCTTTTGTATGAACGTCTTTTAGCAAACTGTCGGCGAATGATTGTGCCGCAGTAGTTCTTTCAGTTGTTAATGCTTCTGTGTATCTGCCTTTGTTTTGGTCCCAGATTTCTTCTCCAAGCTCTGGGTTATCATTAAACAATTGCATGAACTTCTTTTTGCCCTTGTTAAAATCAGTTGGGTCTAGGTCTAAGTTATCACCCACAAAAGTTTCAAAAAGTTTGTACGTCTTCTCACGAGCTTCGGCAAATTCAGAATCTTCTTTAGTTCGTGTTAGTAGTGACTGTTCATTTGTTCTCTTAGCCATGTCCTCAAGCATGTTGCCTGGACCCATGTTTTTGAGCATGAAGTTATCGCCACCAGCGAGGCTCTGGCGGTACTGCTGAAAGTCTTGTGCGGTAACTTGGTCACCATTTTTTACTTTCATCTCCCTGAATTTTTCAAACGCTTTTCTGTTTTCTTTGCGTTTTTTGTCAATTCGGTCTTCTTCTTTTCTGAAGGAGATGTCAAATGCTGATGATAATCTTGCCATTACTTTACCTTTTTAGGTCTGCCCCTTTTCTTAGGTGGGGTTTGGACCTTGGAGCCTGTTGTTTCTTCGTTGTAAGTCTTTGATTTCTTGTTCAAGACTTTCGATTTTTGACTGGTTGGAGTTGGTGTAGTTGTCAGTTTTACCGAGCATGTATCCGAGGTTCGGAGCAACGTCTTTGTTAAGACCCGCCAAGCTCGTTCCAACAACTCCTTGAGTGTCAGTAAGATTTGTTTGAGCACTTTTAGTGCTGGTGTCTTGCATTGTGTTAGCATTGTTATACAACGTGCCAGCATTTGTCGGCATCGCACTCTGAAGTCCACTGATACCAGCACCCAGCGTATCCTCAATTTCGCTAAGCCTCTTGCCACGACCGCTGTAGAGCGTGTCCAGATTTGATTGAGTTCTACTAATTGCCGCATTATAAGCCTCCTGGTCAATTTTTCGTAGCTGTTCGGCACTTTCTTGACCAAGTTCTCTTTGCGTGTCCCTGAACCTATCTGACCTATCCATGCCTTTAGCTATTGCGTCAGCGAAACCTTGAGAAGAAACTCTGTCAATAGTGTCAAAGTAGTCGTCTCTCATTGTCTGACTGATTTGTTCGTAGTTTTGATTTATGTCGTCTTGTGAAACAGTTGGTGCCGCACCCATAGCCGCCCTTGCTTGTGCAAGAGCTTGCTCAAGTTGCTGTGTTCTACTAACTATTCCCTGTCTTATTCCAGTTTCTTCACCAGCACGTCGTCTTGCCATGTCAAGCTGTTCAGCCATAAGCTGTCTTTTTCTTGCTTGCTCACGACGAAGAATCTCTTCATCTCGTTTTTGCTGTTGAGTAGCTTGGTAGTAATCAAATATCTTACCACCAGTCTGGATTGTCATACCCGCTCTGCTTGGGTCTCCATCCTCTCCTGGATACAATGATGCTAACCCTTTAGCGAATGTGTCTCCGAAACCCATCTGTCACCCCTATAAAAACTTTCTTCCGAAACCGCTTCGCTCACTAATCAGATTACGAGACAATGGTCCACGAGCAGTAAACACAGCCCTTGGGTCATTAGGTGAAAAAGCAATTACCTGTTGTTGCCCAGCAGTAGGTAAGACGTAGTTTACGTCGGGAACCACTGCTTGTTGAGGAGTAAGTGGAGGAACATTGGGGTCTGGCTGTAAATCAGGCTGTGCTTGAGACGCAACTTGGTCAGTTTGCTCTGCACCTGGGGGTGCCATATTTTCTACAACTTGGTCACTACCACCCAATGCTCTTGCTCCAAATCCTTGTTGACCCACGCCGACTTCTCCACCTGGAGTTGCTGTTCCACCTTGCATGTCAACTGTTGAGTCTGAACCTGTTTCCATTCCTTGGTCTTGTTGTTTTAAAAATCTACCTCTGTTCTTAGGGTCAAAAGGACTTTGTGCCGCTTGGAATCCCATACCGCCGCCTAGAGCCGCACCTAAAGCACTGCCCATAACAGAGTCTGCGTCTCCAAGGAAACTTCCTGGACCTTCAGCACCAACTCTTGTTCCCATTTGATATTCGTTTGCCTGACTTTCACTAAGGAAATCTGTAATCTGTTTTTCCTTTGGCAAGTTCTGTGGTTTAACTGGACCATCTAGGTTTGCACCTTTTGGTGTATAGTTACCATCAGGACCATCGCTTTGATTACCATCGTCTGACTCACCAGTCTTTGCACGACCTTGTTGATTCAACTCCATTCTGTAACCCTGTTCTTTTTGGGTTGGAGTATCAAGATTGTAGTTTACCTTCTGGTAATCATCAGGTCCAAGAAAAGCCGCTTCCGCTTGGTTCTGGCTTTCGCTGTTACCTGGTCCATCGCTTGCTGATTGTCCCATATGTGCCTCCTATCCAAATAGTATTCCAGAGCGTCGTCTGTCTTTATCGACATCTCTTTGACTTGCTCTTTTAGTTGTAACACTTCCTGTGTCTCTGTTTCGTCCTCTTTGTAGATATCTCCCACCAAACGACTTGCCTATAGAGTTCATCATCAAAGATGCATCGTTGTTCATCGTCGTTAAAGGCGTTGTGTTTACAGTGTTTAAGTTCTGTAATGTGTTTACATCTAAGGTTTCTGGCATTGCTTTTAAGAAATCGGACCTAGCATCGTCGTTTCCGCCATCGTCGTTGTAATTTCCACCCTTACTGCTTTGATTTGAGCTTTTAAGGTTTTGAGATAGCTGAGTTTCTCCAGCCACATCTGGAGTCAATCCAGAGCCAGACTTTAAATCTGATTGTGCGGTAGATGTTTCGCCACTTGAGCTAATGTTTACATTGGCTTTAGTGTTTCCGCCTCCTCCAGCAGTAGGAGACTCAGTGCTATTACCAAGTAAGTCTATTTTATTTAAATCTAGTGATTCCACTGCTTTTGATATTGCTTCTTTTGTTAGCATATCGGCACCCGCAACAGCACCCATTGTAAGGTTCTTGTTGCCACCACTTGCGTCAAAAACATTTTTGGCTATGCTCATCATGTTTTTATCCATGATTTTGCCACCGAGGTAGTTTGCGGCAACTGAAGCTGGGTCAAACCTAACGTTTACGCCTTGCTTCATGCTACCAAGGTTTTGCCCTTTAGCAAGACCAAGGAAGTCGTTGATACTTTGCACACCGATGTTTGTGTCTAACCCGCCCATAAGCAACCCAGAAGTACCGCCAGTTTTAGCGGCTAAAAGAGATGTTCCAATATTTACCCCTTTAGAAGCAAGATTATTTCCGCCTGTTTGAACAGTGATGTTTCCATTAGCATCAATTCCATATGTTGTACCACCTACGCCTTGGAATGCTTTAAACCCATCGAAGTCAAACATGTCGCCTGGCAAATCAAATCCTGAACCTAGTCCTGTTATATCTATACCAGAACCTTGATTCAGCCCGTCAACCAAGGCTTGACCATACTCTTGAGGTGAAAGTTGCCCATATCCCTGAAGCTCATTTATGTTGCCTTTGCCGCCAAGCAAACTACTAAGCATGCTTTTGAAGCCAGGGTCGTTTTGCCTTCTGCCATCTCCTAGAAACTCGCCGAGAGCTTTTATGGCATCTGTTTGCATTTGCTTATTGTTAGAGCCAAGACCCATCTTTAGGTCTTCTTGTGTTTGATAATCCAGCTTCTGATAAGAAGGGTCGTTTACAAGCTCATTTAATTTTTCATTAGTTACTTTGTTGTCATTATAATAATCTTGAGCCTGACTCTTATAGGTATCAAAGTCCTCTTTGTAGTTATCGTCGTTAGGATTACGACCATCACTCCTCATCATCTCTTCAGCATATGCTTCTTGAAAGTTAGTGTTGGTGTCATCAGATGCGGTGTTTACAAAATCTTCTCTAGCCGCTTGGTTTGCATCGTATTCTTCTTTTGTTACGACGTTGCCATCAACTGTATATGTGTTGTTGTAAGCATTGTAGACTCCAGGGCTTGGAACTTTGTCCCCTGGTTCCCAGCCTCCTCCTTTGTCACTGTTAGATTCGGGGTCGTAATCATCTCCAAAATCACTGTAGTCGTAGTTGGAGATATCAAAGTCGCCCGACTCATAAGCCAAGTCCTCGTCAGACCCTTTTGCATTAGAGTTGTCGTAATCTTTTTTACCTTCGTCGTTAGGAGTGTAACCTCCCACAGCCTCTTCGTACTCTTCCTTAGAAGTAGGAATGTTTGCACCTGGGCTATCGTCGTCATTTGATGGAGAGCCACCCATTACAACTCCTTTCTATACGAAGCACCAGCTACGTCGTAGCCATATCTTCCCATAAACTTATTCCATTTACTTGCAAGTTCTCCATGAGATGTAGGATTAAAAAAGATAAGAGAACAGCCATTCTCTTTAGCCCACTTTTCCCACTCTTTAAAAAACTCTCTCATAGTCCACACAGTTCCAGACCCTTCTTGCACCCACAATACTTCTTCGTCGCTGACTCTTTCATCTGTAAAAAACATTTCATTCCAACTAGCAACGAAGAACCCGTATATTTCTTCTTTGTTTTCCGACACAAGGACAAGCCGTTTTGGGTTTCTAATAACCCACTCTGCATACGCTTCAACCTTTTCTTGGCTAAACGCTCTGCTCCCCCAGTATGAGGTGGCATGGAACTGTTTAGCCAAATCAACACAACGCCCCACATCTTCTAACTCTGCCTTCCTTATTCTAAAATCATTGGTCATCTATATATAAAACCTTTGAACCAAAGCCTTTTGATAACCCTCCACGTCTTCCTTCTGTGTTTACGTTCCTACCAAAACTACTGGTAGGTGCGGAGTCTACATAGTTAAATGCTCCAGTCTTTCTATCTTTTACTTTTCTCTTGTAGTTAACCCCATCTGGTGTCTCATCCATGCTTGTGAATGGTGCTGGGGCAACCTTTGATGGCAAGCCAAGTGATACGTTTGCTTGTTCGTTTTGGTCAAACCCAGCAACTGGTGCAGTATCAAGTATGTCTGCATAGTTCGTCGGTACTGGATTGTTTGCTCCTTGAATAGGCTCGTCTTCTAATGGAGGTTGGTAACCTGAATAGGCTCCATAAGCTCCAGCCAAACCAGCGAACACTCTATCAGCCGTTGTTATTGGGTTCTTTTTTGTACTAGACGGCAAAGCACCATATGCTAGACCACCACCAATTGCTGTTTGAATTGCTTGGTCATTGCTTGCACCAGCTAATTTTGCAACTGCTCCAGAACCAAGAGCGGCTAAACTTCCTTGAACAACTCTGTTGTCTAAGGGAGCTTCTAAAAATTCGTCGTAATTTTTTTTAACGTTATCTACTAGGCTCTTGCCTACGTTGCTGATAGTTTTCTGAAGGTCATCTAATTCAAAGTGATACCAAACGTGACCAAATTCTTGTGCACCTGTCTCTGGATTGTAAACACCTTTGTCGCTTCCGACTAAGTATTGTTCTGGGTCCAAGCCTTCTTGTGCTGTAGCTTGCATTATCCCAGCCGCCATAGCTGGGAACTTCTCCATGACAGGCTTTGGAACTACAAACTCACCATCGGTTGTGTAGGAAATGTTGTTGTCCACACCACGCATGTTCGCTTTGTGATACAACTCCTCCAAGTCTTGTCTTGAGGGTATCTTGTCAAAATTCATTGTTCCCTCCTAAACGTTAACTGTAGCCGCCGCTATTCCTACCTCAAGTGATGTTGCCGACGAAGCATTCGTGACTACAAGTTCTAGTCGTCTACCCACACTTGTAGCATCAATCTCAATGATTGTCGTTAGGTTTTGCTGAGACGCAGTGGTCGATACGCTATATGTTGAGCCAACCGCAACACCATCTACGGAAAGCTGAATAGTACATGTACCGCCCGATAGTTTAAACGCAAGACCATCTATTCGTATTGTTTGCTTAAATAGTCTTTGAACAAAGTAAGTTTTGTTTGTGACTGTGGCACCGCTTTGTTCCCATACGCTAAAGAATGGTATGGTAACTGTTGAGAATGTTTCTGGTAGCTGACTCGGTGGCATTTTACCAGATGTATCAAGAGTCGCTACACCATTAGCCGCACCCATGTACGTCTTTGGAACTAGGGCTGAGAAGTCAATGTCGCCATACTCTAGTGCTGTACCAGTTCCATTCACCCTGACGTACTGACTTGCATTTGTTTGTAAGAACGTAGGAAGTGAGCTTTCAGGTGAAGTATTGAGGAACTGTGTTCCGTCGTAGAACTTCAGAACCGCTGGAACCTGAGATGTATCAAGCCATAAGTCTCCAGTTACTGGTGCTGTAGGTGCCGTCAAAGAGTTTACAATGTTTGCTTTGTTAGCTAACGACGTAGAAAGATTCGATACCTTTATCTGAGGAATCTGGTTGTCTGTAACTGAAAGTTTTGAGTATTGGATGTATCCATTTGCGTCTGTGTATTCGTCTTCAAACATAAGACCAGCAACTGTTTTCACAGATGTGTTCTCAACAGTAATGATTGTCACCTTGTCACCAGTTGTTAGCTGGTTGTTTGTATCCAAGAATGTGATTGTTGAAGCGGCAGATGATGCTAAGTAGTCAGCAGTACCACCTTCTTCTTGAAGAACTCCGTTCCTGAAGACTAAGAGCTTTTCGTCTGTAGTGTGCACAAATGATACCAGTGTTGTTGCACCGCTTATCTCATTGTCCACTCGTCTAAAGTTTGTAACAGCCTGAGAACGAATAGAGTATATGGATATCTTATCTGCGTTAGCCAGTGCTGGTGTAACGTTACCGATTGTGACTGTGTTATTCGCTGTGCTGTATGTGTATTGTGCCGCAGTTCCACCAGTAGTAGCGTCATGGAGTAGCAGTCCATTCCTATAAACTACGATGTTCTCTGTGCTTGCGTCGAATGTGTAAGGGACAACTGCGTTCGGCGTTCCAATTGTAGATGTGGCTGTAGCTCCAGTACCATTACCGCCAGTGAGGGTGACAGTAGGGGCAGTTGAATAACCAGAGCCAGCAGTTCCAACTGTTATTGCATCCACAACTCCATTGGCATCTATGGTAGCAGTTGCTGTAGCTTGAACTCCGTTCGTCGTATCGTTAGGTGCACTGATTGTAGCAGTCGGTGCCGCAGTATATCCAGTTCCTCCAGCACTTACTGTGATTGCAGTAACTGTAGAGCCTATCTCAAAGTCTTGCCTGTTAAAGAAGAAAGGACCTTCAACATTACCAACGGATGAACCAGCAGTTCCTCTAAGGTCTGCGATGTTAGCAATCGTAATCCAACCACTTTCGTCGTCAGCGTACTGACCTACTCGGTACTGGATACCAGTATTCACATCTTGCCTCATCTGGATTGGACCACGAAAGACCCCTTCCTCGTTGAATAAGATTGCAAACAACTCGCCAATTGTCTTGTTTCCAAGCTCGGCTGAGTTGACATACCGAATGAGATTCTCAAAGTCGGTATGAATGTTCCCACTATTTACATAGTTTTGTGGGTGTTGTTGCCTTAATCTAGCCATTATCCTGTCCTCACTGCTACTGCGAACCCTATAATCTTTAGGAGTCCTTTACCGCTAGTCGTAAAACGAAACTGTACGCCACGATAACGATGTTCAAATTTTCTTTCATACTGTCTACTTAACGGCACATCGGGGAATTTGTCGTCCGCTCCGTCATCTTCTATTAAAAATTGCATAGAAGACAGGTATCTACCACGCTCATCAAAGGACTCTACCTGAAGCTCTCCTTTACCAGTGGCTTGTAAGATAAAGCTGTAACTTTCTTTGATATCGTTGATGGCACCTTGCCACAGTATGGGTGTGGCTACGACCATTTCTGGGCTGTACTGAACCACATCCTCGATTTTATTCTGTTCCCATATACCGCCAGGGGTTCCTAGAAGCGTTACACCGCCTAGCGTTTTGGCACATCTTGTATTTAAGAAGTCACCAGAAGACCATTTGCTTTCACCACCTACTTGTGGGTTCAGTGTGAGAGTTAATCTCCGTGAAAGCTGGTCTGATTGAGGAAAGAATATATGGTATTGACCCTCGTCTTGGTCAAAGAATGCATTTATTTCTTCAAAGTCACCAACAGATTTTAGGTATTCTCTGTATATCAGGTCAATTTTATTGGACATTGGTATGGTAAAGATGGTGACACCATTGGTTTCTGAGCGTCGAAGGGAGTGTACGCCGTCTCTTGAGCAGAACAAAAGGTCTGAACCAGCCTGTGCAATGGTGTTATGGCTAATCAAACCAACCTTAATGTTAGCTTTATCGTCTATTTGCCATAGCGTGTAGTTAGGATGTAGCTGATATACAAGCACTTGGTCGAATGTAAACACCGCTAGTCGTGAGTTTTCAAACACTCCTAGCCCTCTTATCTCGTCAGCAGTACCAATAACGTTTGCCACATCAATGTCTGAGGCTTGAGTTACTTGAACAGCACTAACATCTTCGTCCAATGTGAAGACATCTTCTGTATCTACACGACTAAAATCAATGATTGTTCGTCGTCCTGGCTGTCCAGCAGTAGCTAATCGTCGTTGAACAGACACGACGTAGGCTGGTCTTGGGTCTGATGAAGCTGTTATTTCTTTGAAACGAAACCCATCGTATGAATACATTGGGAAGTCTCGTGATGCGAATATAACTTTGTTGTTGTAAACAGTAGTCGTAACAATGGCAGACTGAGGATAAACTTCTGTTGTTTGGTGTGAGCCAGATTGAGGAGACACATCTACTCTGCGTCCAAATATGTAATAATCTTGCTGAGTCCCATTTGATTGCTGTGCGACTATCCAATCGTAAAAGGCTGTGAAGTCATCTGCGGCTGTGCCGCCTTGATTCTTTATGGTTACCTTGTTGTAAACAAAGTCTATTGATGCTTTTAGTGTTCCGTTAACTGTAAGAGGAACAGGTGTGTATGTTTTGTCAAAAGCAACTTCTATGCTGTAAACTGGTGTGCCAGTTGATGGAACTCCCCAAACAAATGATGTCATGTCTGGATAATTGGCAACTGTTTCGTATGTTATTGTGTAATAAACAAGAGTTCCAGTAGGTCTGTAGGTCCCGCTAGTGTCTGTTTCTACGCCTGAATTGTCTGACTTTAGTTTTAAGTCAATGACTCTTTGTGGGTTTGCAAGACTACGTTCTGACTTCAACGTTGTGCCGCCCCCATCTTTTTGTGCCCAAACAGCTAAGTCACGACCAAAGAAGGCAACGTGCTTTATAAGTGCGTCGCCTGTTGTTCGTTGTGTTGCTCCTGGGTCTCTAACTATAGAGCCACGAAAGTCTGCGTAACCATTGACGATTGATATCAAGTGTTGCTTCTGACCAGTGTCTAATGCACCTTTGTCTCGTGAAGCATCAATTCCCTGGAAGTCTTCGTAGGGATATATCTTCGTCTTTACGCCTGATGGTGCGTATGTAGTTGACATTAGTAGTTAGTCCTTTTCCCATCTCTCCTTGCATCATATGGCTGTGAACCAGTCGGTGTAACAGATTTGTCCCAAGGAGACATCTCTATTGGACCAGAGCCATACTTTCTCTGATACAAAATTCTGTTCATCATTTTAAAATACATCGGTCCATACGCCTCAATCTTATTCGATTGTTGCTGAACTGAGTAGTGATAAAGCAAACCTGAAACCATTATTGAGTCTGGTATTGCTCGTTGTTGTTGTGGATGTGTGTAGTAGTCAATCTCAGGATTGTCCCAGTACACATGACCCCGTAAGTCTTCGATAACCAAGTTGGCAAACTCTACAAACATTAACATGACTTCGCCATCTACAGTGCCTGGGTGCATATCTCCGTAACGACGAAGAGCCTGAAAGACGAGTGCTTCCAGGTCGCTATATGGCTCTGATATGTGAGGATTGTTTACAGAATACCTGTTACGACCCTCTTCTTTATCCCAGTCTTCTTGCCATGTAGTTCGTATTTCACGCTCTGTGTTTGCGTCAATTACGTCTCTTAGGTCACGAGCACCTGGCATATCAGTTCTACCAGTGCCTGGGTCTGTGTGAACTGGGTCTGTATTTACTGGTCTTGCACCAGTGATATTGTCGTATGCCCTGTTTACTCCAGAGTTTCCTGTTCCTGAACTTCCACTACTAGCATTTGCCGCACTAGCATTTGCATTAGTGTTAGATACTGCGTTGCTACCGCTACTACTACTGCTAGAACTAGAACTGGAACTGGAACCGCTAGAACTAGAGCCTGATGAAGAACCGCTACTGCCAGTGTGATAGCTCATTTTCTACTCCTCTTTAATATAAATTCCTTTTACAAAGAACTCATGCATTTCAAAAGCCTCTACATGTTGAGGTTTGATAGAAAACATGTTGTATTCCCTATCTTCATCCCAATATGTTTTGTATGTCTCGCCCCTTAAACCAGTCTCTCTGTTAATTACTTGAGGCTCTGCTGAGACGTATATGGTGTGCTCTTTACGCTGACTATTTTTTGGTGCTGATTTCTCAATAGCCTTTTGTGCTTTAGCTACCTTGCGATTGTTTGATGCCTTCTCTTTTGCACTCTTGCTTGGTGCTGTGCCACCTACCCAAGCCTCGTTTACTTCAGGTGTGCTCAAGTCATCTCCTATGAGTTGACCTTTGTCGTTCCTTGCTCTTTCTGCCATTATTACCTCCAATAAAAATAAGGACGGCTGTTGCCGTCCTTATCTTAACATTAAGGGGAGTCCTTAATCGTCCTTATGTGAC
>MDTG01278379.1_pt1 | contig 32230 bp, 28 predicted proteins | sample 811421 | NCBI WGS metagenome assembly MDTG01 (sample SAMN05326645, study PRJNA326480) | marine metagenome | isolation source: seawater | place: Pacific Ocean: South East | collected 2011
AGATTCTGAACTAATTTCTTGGATATAGAAACCTAATAAGAATAAATTAGATAAAAGAAGACCTATAAAAATAGCAATACCCCCAATGTTTGGAGTAAATCCTTCGTGAGCATTTCTACCTCCACCACCAGTAAGGATTCTTTTTTTTATTGCAAGCTTAATCACAGAGGGCATAACAAGAAAAGTACCAAAGAAACTTATTAGTGAGGCAATCAAAATGAAATTCATGATGTAAATATAGATATAAAACTAATAGACAATACTAAGTATAAATACTTAACTATTAGGATTCTTCATTATAACCATAACCATATCCATAATTATATGAATATTTATAGTTATAACCATATCCATATTTGTATCCGTAAGAATACCCATATGCATTTTTTTCACCTACACCATTTAAAATTACACCAAGATTTGAATTAGTTTCATTAGAAATATCAACAATATGATTTAGAATATTCTGGTCAGTGACATTGCAACGAGTCAAATAAATTAAAATATCTGACTTTTCAACTAAAGATTTAGTGTCAGCAACTAAAAGAGTTGGAGCACTATCAATAATGATATAATCATAAATTTTTCTGGCTTCATTAAGTAACAAATCTATATTACCATTATTTATTAAGCTTAATGAGTTTGGAGGTAAAGGACCACTTAAAAGTACATCAAGTGATTGATTGTCAAAAGGAGTTAGGACATTTTTCTTCCAATCTACTTTATTATCCACTAAATAATCAACTACACCAGGAACATTTTTTTCTAAATTAAGATATTTATGTAATTGTGGATTTCTTAAATCACATCCAATTAAAAGAACTTTTTTATCTACGGATGAGAAACTTAAAGAAAGGTTAAGGGCATTAAGAGTTTTACCTTCACCTTTAATTGAAGAAGTTACCAAAATAACATTTGATTTAGTATTATCTTTCTGCAGATAGCGAACATTAGACATTACCATTCTAAATGCCTCAGATATAATTGATCGATCATCCGGATTTAAAAACACCTTATCTTTTTCTTCCAAATCAAAAAATGGTATTTCTCCAATTATATTTAATCCCGCATTGTCTAATGCTTCCCTTGAATGTATTTTAGTATCAAATAAAAAGATAATATATAAGATAGTAAATGGCAAAATAAATCCTATTATCAATGAAACTAAAAAAATAATATTAGTTTTAGGACTGAAAGGTTCTGAATTAGAAATTGCATATTCTACTACCTTAATACTTGGCTCAGTTACTGCGTAACTAACCTGAGCTTCTTCTCCCTTTTGTAGTAAAAATAAATATAAAGATTCTTTAATCTGTTGATTTCTCTCAATAGCCCTGAGGTTTTTTTCTTGTCTTGGTAATGAAGACAACTGAGAATCAAACTTATTAAATTGCTCAGAAAGTTTTACATTAATGCTTTTGAGTTGAATAAGATAATTTTCTAAAGAAGAAATAATATTAATACGACTATCTTCAATTGATATATTGAGCTGTTTTACTGTTGGATGACTAGGGCCTGCACTTGAAATAAAATTCTTTCTGTCAATAATCATTTTATTATAGCTATTTATCATATTATTAATACCAGCATAATTTAATCCGATATTTGAAGGCAGTAATGCAAAGTTAGATTTATATAATGATTCTAATAAATTAGAAACAATATAGGACTGGGTTTCATTAGTAAAGATATTTTCTTCAGAAAAAGAACTTTTTTCTAAAGAAAGTTTAGAATTAGTGTTTAAATCAACTAAATCATTTTTTATTTTAAATAATTCCTTGCTAATTTCTATAGAATCTAACTCTGAAGAAAGATAAATATATCGTTCATTTACAAAATCAATTGTTCTTTTATGTATTAGTTGACGATCATTAATTCCATCTTGATTAAATACATTAATAAGTTCATTAAGAACTTTTTCAGAATATAATTTGTTTGTTGAATTAAAATTAATAGAAATAATGTCACTGCTTTTACCAACTGATTCAGCAGAAATTTTCTTTTTTAATGATAATATAGTGTTTTCAATGGTATTAAATAATACAATATATTTTTTATCAAACAACTTTTGATTTTCAAGTGATGTTATATCAAACGGAAGGTCATGATTTATTTTAGTTGTATTAAAATTATCAAAAAAATATGTTTTTTCTTTTGTCAAATCATAAATCTCTAATCCTTTTTCTGAAAAAGCTAACTCAAATTGCATTGAACTGATATTATCTATTGAAACTTTATTAATTAACCTAAATGGATAGTCAATTATTAAAAGCTCCATAATATTACCAACCCCATAAACTTGATTTGTTAAATTTAAATTTCTAACAACTTTTTCTAAAATTGAATATGATTGAAGTACTTGTAACTCATTTTCAAGATTAATTTTAGAGTTAGAAAAAAGATCAGCAGCAGAGGGAAGTTCCAATGAACTTTCCTTTTTATCTAAAATCTTAATCTTTGCATTAGTGTTATAGATTTTGGGAGAATATCTTGTAAAACAAAATGCAAAAAATAAAAAGAAAATTATCGAAAGGACAAAATATTTCCAATAAAATAAATACTTATAAAACTCATTTTTAAAATCAAAATAATCGTTTCTATCAAAATTATTAAACTGAGTGTCTGGATTATTCATTCTATTTATTTATTATTAATAATGTAATACTAAGAATTAATGAAGAAATAGCAGCAATTGATGATGGACTTCCAATGAAACCAGCACTTTTTATTTTACTGTAATTTGGCTCAACAATAATAATATCATTGTTTTTTAAAGAATAATATGGCTTTTTAAATAAATCAGATTTAGTAAGAGAGAATTTGTACATATTTCTTATGCCATTGCTTTCTCTAATTAAAATTATATTATTTCTTTTAGCATCTATTGTTAAATCTCCAGCATAGCCAAGTGCCTGAAATAAATTTAAATTATCATCAAAATAAGAAAATGTTCCTGGCCTAACAACTTGACCTAAAACAGTAAATTTAGAATTTACTCTTCTTACTTTAACTGTCGGACTAGTAAGATGTCCTCCATTAATTAACAGTTGTGTCAAATTATTTTCTAAATCTTTTATTGTTAGTTCACTAACATTAATTTCTCCTAATACAGGATAATTTATTTTATAATTTTCATCCACTAAATACCCCTCAAGTTTTAGAATTTCAGGACTTTGCGTAGGGCTTGTTAAAGAATTATTGCCAGTATATGGAAGTGCAGCTTCTGGCACAATAGTAATAACATCAATTTTTAAAATATCACCTATTTCAATATTATTTTCAAATGTTTTGTTATTGGCAATTTTAGAAATAGAAGAGTTTATATCACCTAAATATACGACCTGTTTTTTTGAAGAACAAGAAGTAAGAAAAGCCAAAAAAATTAAAATTAAATAAATATTTTTCATAAAACAAAATTAATTTTTTAATTGAAAATTAGATTTAGATTTATATTTTTTTTCAAAACCTTCTTTTGGGCAAATCCTCAAACCATTGTTCATAAAGATTTGAATCAGGAAAAAAAACAACCCATGCAGTCAAAAAAATTAATTGAAAATCAAGAATAATTGATTTTTTTTTCTGGTACCACATCTCTAACTCTCCTTTGTAAGGAGCAATAACACGTTTATAGAAAATATGTGGATCCTCATTGTTTATACTTGAAATTAATGATTCTTCGTCTCTAAAAACTATTGAACCTATGCCAGTTAATCCAGGCTTAACATTGTAAATTTTCTCTTTAACTTTATTTGAGTATTTTTGAAAGTCTACATTCATTTGTGGTCTTGGACCAACTATTGAAAGATCTCCGATTATAATATTAATAATTTGTGGCAATTCATTTATTTTAGTTTTTCTTAAAAAAGATCCAAAAGGTAAAACTCTTGGGTCATTTTTTAATGTTAAACTTCCAGATCCAATATTAGGGCTATTTTGAACCATTGTAGCAAATTTAAAAATCTTAAAGATTTTATTTTTATATCCAACTCGATCTTGAAAATAGAAAACTTTATTTTCTCCAGTAAAAAATAAAATAATAATTATTGGAATAAATAGAGGTAGCAAAAAAACAAGAGCAATAAAAGAAAAAATTATATCTAAGTATCTCGGCATAACCTACATTTTTTGATCAAGATTTTTACCAGTCTCAAAGTGGATAAAGTCAGGAACATATTTATTAATAACCTTAATAATATTTTTTTTATCAAATTTTCTTTTACTGAATACTGATTCGAAATCTAAAATAACTTCTTCATGTGATATTTGAGTATCTTTTGATTTAATAAATCCTAGTGAATCATATTCTGTTAGATCATAATCTTCGTTTTCTGTATAAAACTCTTCAAATGCTTTTTCACCAGAAGTATCCGTTTTAAAAAAGTATACAGGATATTTTCCAATATTACTATCTAAACTATATTTTTTAGCTTCATTTTCTGAATTCATTATTGCTGGTTCATAACCTCTTTTTTTTAAAAAATTAATAGTAATTTCTTTAAAATATATTTGATCCTCATAAAAATCTAATTTAGGAAAGAAAATACTTCCATTTGTTCCTAAAAAGGTTGCTAGCATGCAGATTTGACCTGATTGTTCTGGTGAAACAAAGAAACGCTTAATATCAGATGGACATGATAAAGGTTGTTTTTTTTCAAGCCTATAGTTAAACCCGTCTAAAAGACTACCATTTGAAAAAGCAACGTTAGCAAATCTTGCAGTACTTACTCTAAATTTTTCTTTTTTGGACAATATTAATTTTTCCATTAAACTTTTTGATGCACCCATAACATTAACAGGATTTGCAGCTTTGTCAGTAGAAACACTAAAAAAATATTTAGGGGGATTGTTTTCACAGAGTTTTAAAAGTTTAATAGCTCCAAAAACATTATTTTTTATCAAAGCTTCAACGGAAAAATGATCTTTTTCGGAACGCACATGCTTATGTGCAGAGAAATTAGATACAATATCCCAGTTGTCAGATCTAAACACTTTGTCAAAAGTATCACTTAATAAATTTATTGGATATGTAATATATTCTGGATCATAATCTAATAAATTTGAGCTTCTTAAATCTCTAGTTAATTCTACTAAACCATTTTCATTAATATCAACAACAACAATTTTCAATGGCTTAAAGAATAAAATTTGTTTAATATAATTTGACCCAATAGTTCCAGCACCACCGATAACAAGTATAGATTTTTTATAAATTGAAGATGAAAGAATAGTTTTATTATTTGATATATCTTTATCAAAATCAACTCTTTTTGGTATTATTTCAATCATAATTCTTTTTCTACAATATTTTTATATGCACCAGCAACAGTTTTTACAATTTTTTTCAACTGAAAATCAGTTAAATTATTATAAAGTGGCAAAGAAATTTCATTTGCATATAAATCATATGTTTTTGGGAAATTATTAATATCATAACCTCTCTGCTTAAAAAGTGTTAACATTGACATAGGAATATAATGCACATTAACTGCAACACCATTGGAACTTAAATATTCGATCATTTTATCTCTTTGATGTTCTTTTATATCCATTATTCGAAGCATATACAAGTGATAAGATGATTCTTTATTTTGATTTTTAGAAAAAGGCAAAATAGCCCATTCAAATTTAGAAAAATAGTCATTATAAAACTTAAAAATAGATTTACGCTCTGGCAATAAACTATTTTTATATTGCTTAATCTGTGCTAACCCGACTGCTGCGCATATATCGGGCATATTAACTTTTAGTCCTTGATCTACTATGTCATATCTCCAACCTCCAACCTTAGATTTTTCAAAGGCACTTTTATTTTGGCCGTTCAGCGACAGAAACCTTAAATTCTTTAAAACTTCTTGGTTATTTAAAGGTTTAGGTAAATTAATACAAATAGCACCACCTTCGCCAGTAGTAATATTTTTCACAGAATGCAAAGAAAATATTGTAACATCAGATACTTCTCCAATATTAGCTCCTTTATATTTAGCTCCAATTGAATGAGCAGCATCTGATAAAACAAGAATTCTTCCTAAATCATGCTGCGCCTTAGATTTTGGACGAAAAAGTGATTTTATTTCATTTTGATTTACTAAAGCCAGCAGTTCGTCATATTCACAAGGCCATCCTCCTATATCAACTGGAATAACTACTTTAGTTTTTTCAGTAATTGCTTTTTTAACATTCTCTATATTTATATTAAAATCATCTCCAACATCAACCATAATAGGTGTAGCACCCATATTCATCACACAAAGAGCAGTTGCACTGTAAGTATATGCAGGAATAATTACTTCATCTCCATAGCCTACACCAAACCAACGAAGCATTAACATTGCTCCAGAAGTCCATGAATTAACACAGAGAACTTCATCACAATCAGTAAATTTTTTAATTTCAATTTCTAATTGCTTTGTTTTTGGACCTGTTGTTAACCAGCCAGTATTTTTCAAACAATCCATCATTTCATCAATAACATCATCATTTATTACAGGAAGTGAAAAAGGAATATTCATTCTGTAAATTTAAACATTTGTATTGATTCATCAGATTTTTCGTCAACTTTCCAATCATTTTTTTGATATGATTTAATAGCATTAATATTATTAACCTTTACTGAAAGTATAATTTTTTTAACATCGTTAATTTCATTTGCTTTTCTTTCAAATTCTTTTAACAATAAACTACCATAACCAAAACCTTGCATTTCTTTTTTTATACAGATAACGACCAAACCTACAAAAGGATAGAAATCATTGATTTGCATTTTTTTTTCTAATTTACTAAATCCTAACTTAAGTAAAATATTTTTTTTGATATAGCTTATTTTTTTTAAATTTAAAGGATGAAAAATTAGCCATGGCCTCATCAAATATGAACGTAAAAAAGCATAAAATGAGTATTGCGTTATGCTACTAACAGCACCATGCAAACCTTCTTTTTTAGTTATTATGCCTCCACAAAAACCTATCAACTCATTATCTTCATTTTCAAGATGAAATAAAATACCTCTATCGCTTATAATATACCATTCCATCATTTTTGAAATAAATCTATCACCTAATTTTGATGATAAAGCATCAGGAAAGGCGTTTTTATGACAATCAACAATATTTTTTAAATTCTCTATTGAAGTGTTAACACAATTCATATGTTAATTTAATTCTTTGATTTTAATCAATAATTTTTTTGCAATAATTTCTCGGTCAAAATTCTTAAGTGCAAATTTATTTCCAGAAAAACTAAACTCTTTTGACTTTAACTGATCATTTTCTAATTTAATTATAGCTTTTGCTAAAGCTTTTTCATTTTCAGGCTCAAAATATATGCCAGCGTTTCCTTGGTCTATAAATAATGATTTTGCCTCTCCAGCAACACCTAGTAAAATAGGTTTTGACAAGGCCAATGCATCAAATATTTTTGAAGGAATTGCTCCAAGAAAAAGATCTATTTTTTTTAATGGTACTATGTACACATGGCATGCCTTTAACATTTTTAACAACTCAGTTTTGGGTGTATTAGGTATAAAGATTATTTTGGTCTGTAATTGTTTATTTAAAGCTACTAATCTTTGTTTGTCTGGGCCATCTCCTATAATAACAAATGCCACTTTTTTTGATAATTCAAATTCATTTTTTAATAACCAACTTTTAGCTTTAATAATTACATCTAAAGCTTGAGCATGACCAACAATACCAGCATAAACATATATACTTTTTCCATATAACCCGTACTCATTTATCCAATCTTTATTTTCTGTAACCTCGTATACTTCTTTGTCGATACCATTTGGTAGCCAAAGAGTTGGTATTTTTGGAAAACGTCTATTTATATTTGAAATTATTCCTTGAGTTTGTCCAGTAACTAAAAATGACTTTTTGTAGATATATTTTTCAAGTAAATATGCTAAATTGAGAATGAATTTATTGTTGACAATATTAAGTTTTTCAGCAGATTCTGGCCAAAGATCGGACACATTAAAAATAAGTTTAGCTTCCAACTTTCTAGAAATATATAAAGCAGAAATTCCTAAAAACAATGGAGGAGATTCACAAATTACATAGTCAGGTTTCGATAATTTATTCAAAACTCTAATAGAAGTGAAAACATATGAAAAATAATTTAACAACCGTTTAGGCACTCCTTTACTTTTTGAGACATATATTTTTGATCTATGTACCTTTATTCCATCAATAATTTCCTCTTTATATGACAGCCCTTTATAATCCTCAAATATTTCCATTTTTGGATAATTTGGCATTGCAGTTAGAACTTCAACATCACAGCCATTTTTTACTAGGTTTAAAGACAAAGAATGAAGTCTATTCTGTGGCGCACCGGTCTCAGGGGGATAATATTGCGAGAGTATTAAAAACTTCATTTATTAGAAAAATGTTCTATAATATTTGATACAATTGCTTGTGTTGCGAATCCTCCTCCATAGAGTTCTAATTCTTTGTGAAAAGTTTGAGATTCAAAATACTTTACACTGTCAATAATTTTTTGATGATCAGATCCAACAATCTTGTTATATCCATGATTTACCAATTCAATCCATTCAGTTTGATTTCTAGTAGTAACACAAAATTTATTAAAAAAGTAAGCTTCTTTCTGAAGCCCACCACTATCTGTGATAACTATTCGTGAATTTTTTATCAGTTGGATCATATCAAAATATCCAACAGGGGCTATAATTTTTATGTTTTCATTTAAATTAAACTGATTTAATAATTGTTTTGTTCTTGGATGGATAGGTAAAATAATTTGATACTTAGATGATAGATTATTTAATCCTTTAATTATAGATTCTAACTTCTGCATATTGTTTGTATTCTCAGCTCTATGCAAAGTACAAAGGTAATACTCATTCTTTTTAATATTCTTACATTTTAAAATATCTGAATTCAGTTCAGCATTTTTCTCATAAAACATAGCTGCATCTTGCATGACATCACCAACATTAAATATTGAGCTATCAAAATTACTAAAACCTTCTTTTGCAAGATTTTCTATAGCCGTTGAAGTTGGACAAAATAACAAATCACTAATTCGATCAGTCAAAATTCTATTTACCTCCTCTGGCATTACTAGATTAAAACTTCGTAAACCTGCTTCAACATGTACAACTTGTATCTGTAATTTCTTTGCAGCCAAAGCTCCCGCTAATGTAGAATTAGTATCCCCATATACCAACAAGTAATTTGGTTTTTCAAGGATTAAAATGTTTTCAATTTCCTCTAACATTCTACCAGTCATTGCACCATGTGAAAGAGAATTAATATTTAAGTTATATTTTGGATGTGGAATTTGCATTTCATCAAAAAAAACATCAGACATATTTTTATCAAAATGCTGCCCAGTATGAAGGATAACTTCTTCAATATTAGTATGTTTTTTAAATTCTCTAGATAATGCTGCAGCTTTTACAAACTGAGGTCGTGCTCCAACTACTGTTACTATTTTCATTTATTTAAATTTTGGATATTACAGACTGAAATTTTCCATTTTTATTTTTAGAAATTTCAGGCACTTCATTTATAAATATATTAACATCACCTAATTGAGAAATCATTCGGTTAGAAATTTCCTTTTCTTCATTTTTAAATAAAGGTGAGCTAACTACTAATTTAACCTCAAACATATTAATTGCATGTTGTATTATTTGTCCTTTTATTATTTTAGACAAATTGGTAAAAATGTTATGAAATCTAACAATTTTCCTTCCATCAGGTCCAATTATTGTATCTTCAACTCTGCCAATAATTTCTTTAATAATTGGCATTTCTATATTACAAGCACATTTCTGATTAGTAGACAAAGTAACTTCATCACCAATTTTATATCTTATAAGTGGTTGATTAAAATTTACTAAACCAGTGCAAACTAGCTCTCCAGATTCACCAGGTTTTGCATATTCACCATTTGACTTAAGTATTTCTAAAACTCCTAAATCGGGACTTATATGTAATGATCCAAATTTACATTCTGAAATCAAACCACACATTTCCACACCACTATATGAATCAAAAGTTTGACATTGATAAACTCTTTCAAATGTTCTTCTCATGTCATCAGTTAATTTTTCACTAGATGTAATCACTGCTTTTAATTTAGGTGCTTTTAAACCATTTTCCTCAATAAATCTTGCTAAAAAAAAATTACTCATTGCATAACCTGTCATATACTCAATTTTATGTTTAATCATGCCTTCTAAATAATTAGAAACAGTATTTTTTGAAATATGATAAGCAGAAAAGTATACTTGTTTTTCAATAAAATTATATCTGTAATAAGGGCCATTATCATTACCTTCACTCACGACTTTTCGACCTCCAATAGTTCCTCTTGGCGCTTTATAATTAATTCCTGCCCAGTTCCTAATTCTAACTTCAAAACCAGCGCTCCACTTTTGATGAACCTGCTTAGAAATATGAATTTTAGTTGGAGTTCCTGTAGAACCACTACTAGAAAAATAATTTCCCGAATCTTTTGTTTTTGACATCAACGTACTATCACCAAATTTTCTTAGTTCATCTTTTTCAAGAAAAGGTAATGTACTTAATTGATCTAATTTAAAATTCTCTAAATGTTTTAATTTAATTGCATGTGAATTATATTTTTTTTTATAAAAGGGGACATGTGTAAATGCATGTACAAGTAATTCTCTCAACTTTGTAGTCTGATAATCTTCCCATTGCTTTACTGAAAATTTATTTCTACTTCTGAAGGATTTAAGTTCAGATTTAAATACACCTCCAAATCTTCTTTTTTTCCAAAAATATCCAAATATAGAAACACCTAAATTTTGAATAAAAACTGGAGAATAACTATAAATTTTATTTAACATAATTTAAAAAGATTTTATTCTATTTACCCACTTTTTTAAAATTATATCTTTATCAAATTGCTCAGCAACTTTTCTAGCTCTATCTAACCTTCCAAGCCAGTCTTTTGATTTTAAGAGAATGACTAAAGCTTCATAATACGATTCATAAGTAATATTATCAGTAAAAGAAATTTCAGATTCTTTCCATATATATGGAATTTCTCCTGTAGGGAATGCTACAATTGCAATTCCAGATAATGCAGCTTCTAGAATACTCATCCCAAAACTTTCATAATTTGATGTAGTTAAGAAAACATTATGAGTCATAAAATATTTAGATAAATTTTCATTTTTAATTTTACCAAGAATATTTATATGCGATTCTAATTTTTCTTTTTTTATAAATTTATTGATTTCCTTTAACAAACCTCCATCAGGACCTATCATAGTTAGTTCTACTTGAAACCCTTTTTCTAGCATTAAAGCAACTAATTTGACAGGAACTATTGGATTGTAAACTTTCATAAAGGCTCTAACCCAAAGCAATTTTATTTTTTTCTGAGGTTTTCTAGATGGTGAAAAAGGAAACCTTGAGATATTTATTGGGTTAGGCTGATACAAAGTGAAAATATTTTTTCTATTTAAATACTCAGACATTTTTAACGAAGGTGTTAGTAAATTATTAAAAACATCAAGTTTTTTAAAATATTTTTTATGTTTTAAATAATCAATCAGCATTCCACCGTGTAATGTTGCATTAACTTTTTTATCTCTAAATTTAAAAATCAAAGCCATGTAATATGCTATTAAAAATGGTTTACCACTAAAAACATCAATATGAATCTGATCTCTTTTACTAAAAAAGGCATAAAATAAATATTGAATAATTCGTAATATTTTTGATGATGCAGTACTAACAAGTTTACATTCTTCACCAATGCTATTTAAATAATCTACAATCTGCTCTGAAACAGTATATGATCCTCTTTTTTTTGATTGAAAATTACCAACAAATAACCATTTCATAAACAAATTTATTTAAATTGACTCAATAAAATTTTTCCAAAAATTGAAGCAGATGTGTCTTTTTCATATAGTGGCACTCTTGGAATCATCATTTTATTTTGTTTTATATCTAGACATCCTAACTTTAAAGTAAGTCCATAATCATAATAATTTTCTGCAATTTTATAACTTTCTCCAATATGCCATTCAGATCCGTATGGATAACATATTATATTTTGTTCTAAACCTGTTATTTCATATAAATAATTCTTAGATTCTAAAAATTCCTTTATGATTTCCTCATCACTACAAAAAAGCAGCTTTGGATGAGATGATGTGTGACTCTGAAAATTGAACATATCATACTTTAAATAATTTTTGATTTCTTCTTTTGAAATTATCAAATCATCATTATATTTTTTACAAGAATTTATTTCACATAATGCATCAACTTCAACTTCTATCTCTGCTGATTGCATATCATTCCAAAGATATTTATTCATTAGCTTTTCTAAAAAAAATTCCTTATTCACACTACTTTCAAAGAATATGGATTCATTTATTGTAATTTTCATTTTTTCATTAATCTGATTAAATAAATTTATTAATTTTTTAGCCCATAATGTTTTAGATTTTCTCGAATAATCTGTTGGAACAAAAAAAGTGCATGGAATTTTAAATTTACTAAATACTTTTGTTGCAATAAAGAAATTGTTGGAGTAACAATCATCCATTGTAAATGCTATTTTACCACGTATATGATTGTTTTTATCCTTATAAATTTCATCTAATAATGAATATAAACTAGTTAATACAAATTTTGACCTCAACAATTTAATATGAGATTCAAGTTTTTCTTCAGAAATTCGATGATAGCAGAAAATTACAGGTTTAGAAAAAATTGCCAATAAAAACCATAATAGCTTTGAAAATCCACTGAACTCAAACAAACTCCAAATCAAATTAATAGCTCTAATCACTCAAGTTACTTTTTATAATTTGCATCAATTTTTCAGTCTGAAACTCTAAGGTATGATTAATTACAATATTATGACTATTTTCAACTAATTTATCTCTCAACTCTTTATTTATAATCATTTGCTTTATTGAATCAAAAAGTAATAATGAATTTTTGGGAGGAACGAGTAGAGCATGTTCATTATTATTTATATAATGTGGAATTGAACCTACATTTGTTGAAATCACTGGTATTGAATTGGCCATAGCCTCCCAAATAGTTCGAGGAAATCCTTCATGATGAGAAGGTAAAACATAAATATCGGCCATTCTATACATAGCGTTCAATTCATCCCCCACAGATTTTAAACCATGAAAAATAATTTTAGATTTTATATTGTGTGTTTTCGCATATGCTTTGAGTTCACTTTCAAAAGGCTTATCATCAAATTCTTCCCAGCCAACAATATGAAGCTCAAGGTTGAAATTTTCATTCTCAGATAATTTAAGACAATCGACTAATTCAATCAAACCTTTTTGCAAAACAATTCTTCCAGTAAAAAGTAGTTTTATTGTATTACCAAATTTCTGATTTAATTTCCTATGAAAATCAGTTTTTCTTAGCGTAGTAGTTTTTAATTCAAAAATTGTTTTACTTAATTGTTTATGGTCGTCATATATTTCTTTTGAATTAACAATTAATAAGGCTGATTTAATAGCATTTTTAAATTTTCTATCATTCCACAAGATAAAATACCTTACTAATAAATTTCTTAAATTGTTAATTGGTATCATTTCAGCTCCTTTTTTATAATCACTAACAATCATATAAACTAATTTGTTTTTTAACCAATTAAAATTTTTGAAGAAAGGAGCTAAAGGGGTTGGACTTCTAATTATCAAATAATCGAGTAAATCAAAGTCAACTTTATAATTTCTAATAATGTTATTAGCAAAAAACCCTCTGTACCAGGCTGAGGTTTTTTTTCCAAGATTAACCCAAATAATATTATTTGCCTCAATAAAACAATCAGCTGATTCAATTTGACTTTTATTATTAGCTTCATACAGAAATAAAACTAATTTATCGACCTGTTTTGCCAATTCATCAAAAAAAACAGAGAGGTAGCTTGGTAAATATATTTTATTATTTTTTTTCACAACGCAAACATGATAATAATATCCTACAGTAATTTTATTGTTCATTAAATTAAATTTATACAAATATATTTTTTAAAAAACTAGTAATATTCACTTACTTTAGATAATTCTTTATGCGCAAAACAGAAGTTAAAGCTAATGCAACATTTAACCAAGCAAGTGAGTTTATAATCCCATTAATAAAAAATAAATGAATGGACATACATAAAAAGCTAGCAAATATCACTTTATCAACACTAGAAAGAATATTAAATGATTTAGAAATATCAAAAATAATAAAGATAAAAAGCAAATAAAAAGGAACTGCAAGAAATAAGCCCCCTTCTGCTAAAATATTTACATAAGAATTATGAGAACTTATATTCTGAAATATATCTTTGTCAACAACAAATTCGGATCCTTGAAAATCACCTTTAATTAGAGCATCAGATCTTTGAAAATTATTTAAACCAACTCCAAAAAAAATATTATCAGAAAATAGAATTAAACCCTTTTCAATCATTGCTTTCCTTACTAATGACGATCGATCATAAGTTAAATCCTCACTATTGTAAATTGAATTATATATCCTTTCGCTATTTTGATAAATAATTTTTTTTGTAAAATTTAGTTGCATAAAACTAAAAAAAGCTAATACAATTAGGATATTAATAATTATGTTTTTTATTGAAAAAAACTTAATTCTATGTTCAATTAAACTATAAAAACCACCTAATAAAACTAATACAAAACCAGCTCTTCTAGATTCATATAACATTATTATAAGTATTATTAATAAAAATAAAAAAGCACGAAAAAACGAAAATCTTTTTTTAACATAGAAGACAACATAAGGGGTAAAACATAACATTAAAAAAGCAAAATTATTTTCTAAAAACTTTTTAAAAAAAAACTTATTTGCAATAATATCTTGTAAAAAGAAATAATATAATATAACAACTAAAAAAGAAATTGATATATATTTAAAAATCATCAAATAATCAATTAAATAATTTCTGCTTAATGATATCATTAATAACAGTAGTATCCCCCAGTAGACATAATTAGGTAAGACAGAAAGTGAACTAAAAAAAAAACTCATCGGATTCCATTTTCAATGTAGAAAATGAGCTTAAAACAGCACCGAGTATAAATGTAATAATGATTAATCCATATTTACCATTTATTCTGAAAATGTTAAGACTTCTATTAATTATATTTTTTTTTAAAATATTTAAAAAAACAAAAAAAGAAAAATTAATTCCAAAAATCATAAAAAAAGACGAAATAGCAAAAAATACATAATAAGCTAACTCCTTATTTATCTTTTGATTTATTAAATTCAATTTAAAGGTTTTTAAATATTTTTAAATAACGACTTGAAACAACTGAATAATGACATTCAGAATTTACATGCTTTGTTATTAAATTAGTTTTATATTTAAAATTTAAAGATTTATTTATACCTATTGCTAGGCTTTTAGGGTTATATTCAGACACAATTACACCATAATCTTCAGAGCTTATTAATTCACTCATTCCTCCATTATTAAAGGCAACTACAGGACATCCGCAGGCTAAACTTTCTAAAATTGTATTTGGAGAATTATCTTCTCTGCTCGGAACAACAGATAAATCAGCAGCGGAGTACAATAAAGCAATTGTATAATCATCTTTTAGTAAACCTAAGTGAATATATGGTATTTTCAAATCTTTTTCAAACTTACCTCTTCCTATCGATACTAATGTTAAGTCATTATCATTTACAAAATCAAATGCATCAATCAAAAGCTTCATTCCTTTTCTTTTGGAATTTAAACTATCAGCAGAAAAAATAAGAATTTTACCATTTTCAGGAAGATTAAGTATTCTTCTTGCAATTTTCTTTTCAGTAGGTTTAAAAATCAAAGAAGGAATAGGATTAAAAATATGATGATGTTTCTTAGAATTAAAAGTAGTACTGTTTTTTGAAATATTTACTAACCAATTTGATGGGGCAACAATAGTAAGATTTGAATTTTTAACAGCATTTAATTTAATAGTTGATATCTTATCTTCTATTTGTTTATTTTTATTTTGAATATCAAGAATGTAATGATATCCTCCTGAAAATGGCAACATATCATGTAATGTCCAAACTATAGGCTTTGACACATTACTAAAAAAGGATTTGTAGTCTAAAAATTCTGGAACCCAATGTAAATTAATAATATCTGCCCAATCTATTAGTGGATGTTTTTCTAAATTATGAAAAGAAATTGGTAACCGATAGTTTGTATTCAGGCTTCCAAAATACATTTGAGACAATTTATTTTTAGGAATATTTATTATTTGTTTTAAAAACAACTTGCTTATACTAGAATACATAGAAACAATATTTTTATCAGCTTCACTACCTCCTTCCAAGTGTAGTATTTTAACATTAATACCTGATAACTTTAGAGACTCATAGAGCCTTCTGCAAGCCTTCCCTGCACCTCCACTGATAGAATTTGCGATTAATAAAATTTTCATTTAATGTAAGTTTATTTTTTTATAGCAATTTAATAACAATTCAATATCTCTATTAACCTGTTTCTCCATTTTAATAATTAAATCATTTTGATTTTTTTCAATAAAATTAAACTTCTGCTCCAATGTATTTAATTCTTCAACATTTTCAACAATTAAAGATATATCATTTAGCTCATATCTTTTTACTAAATTATAAATTTTACCGTTTTTGCCTGTATAATCTAAACTAATAAATGGTATTCCAAGTCCAAGCATAAAAACATGACCATGATATCGCATAGGGACTCCGAAATTAGCAGAATAAATATTCTCTAATAATTCATTTAACAAGTAGGTTTGATTAGTTGAAAATAAATCAGATTTAGACTCGATTTTTTGTATTTTTTTTATGTAATCTCTGTCATCGTTACCATACCAAAAAGTATGCATTGGAAGTAACTTTAATGTTATATCGTATTTTAGTTTTAAATTATTTAAAAACTTATCAATTTCAATTAATAATTTTTCAGAAACTTTGCTGGCATTATTAGAATATTCATTAGTTTGCTCTCTTAATAAACCTACAAGAATTTGTTGTTTACTAGCTTTATTAATTTTATTTTCTCTCCATCTTTTTACATATCTCAAAGCAGGATCACAAGACCAAATTAGCTCATGATCAAAACCTAATTTTCTAGCGTAATTCGCACTTTCTTCATCTCTAAAAAAAGCAGATGATGTATTTTTGAGAATTGAAGAAGCCCACTCAGAACCTTTTTTAGTTTTTAAAGGGCCAACTCCACAACCAAAAAGAATAGTATTCTTACCTAAACAACTAGCCCACTTAAATAATATATTTATAAAACGTAATTGAGTGGAGTCCATTATAGGGCCTCCACCAAAAATTACTCCATCAATATTTTTTAACTTTTTATAATTTATGCTTTTTAATGGATATACTTCCATATCTAAATTAAACTCATTATTTGTTAAGTGGCTTAAACCAGTATTGATTGATGTAATTGATAATTTTAATGAAGGATTACATTCTCTAAGTGCATAAATCATTTCCATAAGTATAGCCTTATCTCCTGCTGTTTCTGTTCCATACCAACCTGTAATCAAAATGTGTTTCAGAGTTTTAATAGGCTTTAATTTATTTGGAGATTTAAAAAAAACTGATTTATAAAAAGATAACTCTGATAGAAATAACCATAAGTCATATTTATTAAAAAAAAGTTTAAAAAAATTAATAATTTGGGTTTTAAAAATATGACTTCTACTTATTTTTCTATAGTCTACTAAATTATTTTTTAGAGTAAGATGATTAATTAATTTTTTATAATATGCAATCCAATACCAGGACTTAGATTGAGAATAACATTTGTGGATTAAATTATAAAGATGAAAGCGATCTTTAAATCCATCTACAGAATCATCTAACAAAAAAACAACTTCGTAATCATCTAAAATTTTTAATCCAAATTTATAATAATTACTTTTATTTAATTTAACTACAAATACAACCGGAGTATTTATTGATGGGTTAGAACAACAAAAACTTAATATATCGTTGTCAGATTTAGCATTGGTAACTAAGATTTTTTTAGAATTTATTAATAAATTGTTATCAATGATTTCTGAACAACTAATAGATACCCAACCACCACCAATATCTAACTGACTGTTTTCACTTATTGAATTTAAAAATTTAGTCCATTTATTAAAATTAAAATCAAATCGAATATTTTTTTTATTAAATATTTTTTTCATGAATTTTTAGTGTAAAAAATTAATTCTGATTTAAATTCTTTATGTAAATTTTATTTAGCACCAATTTAATATCAGAAAAAATATCTTTAAAAAAAGTTTTAATAAGAATATAATATATCAAAGAAGCTAATATAGATAAAACAGATAAGTTTATTAGATGATTATCTGAAAGAAAATCCTCAAATAATAACTTAATAATAAAGATTATTGTACAAGTAATTAAAGAGACTAAAAAAGAGCTTTGCATTTCTTTAAAGAAGCTTAATACATGTGTTTTTAAAATTTTTGATAATATAAAAAAGAAACCAAAGCCAAAAATAGTTCTAACAAATGTTACTGCTATTGCAACACCAATAATCCCATATGATGTACCTATTAAAATTGCAATGATATAAAAAGGAATCATTATTAATCCCATTTTAGTAAGGATCTCAGGTTTTCCAATAGCGTTTAAAAAAGGTCCAATTGGAGCGCCAACAGAATAACGTATAGCATAAATTATCAATATTTGAAAAGGTATTATTGATTCGTGCCATTGTGAACCGTAAATAGCCAAAATAAAATTATCAGCAAGCACAAACAACAAGAAAAGTATAGGAAAAGAAATTAAAGATATGTGTCTAAATATTTTATTTAATTTAGATATTGTCTCGAAATTATCATGCGTTGATTTAGCTATATAGGGAAATGCTAATTTATTTACAAGCGAAACAATATTTCTTGAAACTAAATTACTAGCTCTCCATGAAATATTATAAACACCAAGTTTGTACGAACCCATAATTTTACCAATAATTAATGTATCACCTTCAGATGTTAAGAAATAAATTATAATATTAGAAATAACTTTATAAGAATATGAAAATATCTCTTTCCAATAAACAACATAGAAATTCATTTTTGGTTTCCATTTTGAAATATAAAAAGTAATTGGTAATCGAATAAATGCAACTATAACACTAGGTAGAATTAATGCCCAAATTCCATATCCAGCTAATGCCAATATGATGGACATTAACACAGATAAAAATTGTGAATAAATATCTCTTTTTTCGAGTATTTTAAATTCTAATTTTTTATTTATTGAAGAATCTAATAGCGAAATTATGCTTTCTAAAGGTATTTTTAAAAGTAAAATATTTATTATTAATTCGAGCTCAGGTTCATTATAAAAAATGCTAACATATTTTGATGATATAAACCCTAAGACACAAATAATAAAAGTAATTACAATATTTAACCAAAAAATTGAGTTAAATTTTTTATCACATAGATTTTTATCATATATGACATAATGACTCACTCCTTGTATACAAATATTATTTAAAAATGTAATAATAATTGTAGCAATCGCAACTAATCCAAATGCTTCAGGAGTTATTATTCTAGCTATTATTGAAATAGAAATTATGTTAAGTAATTGAATAAAAATTACTCTACTAAACACCCATGATGCACTTTTAAGAATATTCATTTATTAAAGCTTAAATTTATTTAATATCTAACAACTGTTCTTTTTGAATATATATTCATACATCTTAAAATATAATAACTAATAAAAAAACTAATTAATTTATTTTTAATTAAGAATTAATAAAAAAGTGTTTACTTATAATTCAACAAAATTATTTTTTAATTACTTGATTGTTTTTGAGAATATAAGAATCATTATTTTCAGGACAATAGGCAATGCCGAACTCATTGAAATTCAATCTTTGTCCTCTTTCGCTAACCCATCCTATCTGTCTAGAGGGATTTCCAACAACTAATGCATAATCTGGCACATCTGTCACTATAACAGCCGCTGCACCTACAAAAGCATATTTACCAATTTTATTACCACAAACGATAGTAGCATTTGCGCCAATGGAACTTCCTTTTTTAAGTAAGGTTTTTTTAAACTCTTCCTTTCTTACAATAAAACTTCTAGGATTAATAACATTTGTAAATACCATTGATGGCCCTAGAAATACATCATCTTCAATGCAAACTCCTTCATAAATTGAAACATTGTTCTGGACTTTTACTCCGTCACCAATATGAACTTTAGGGCCTACTACACAATTTTGACCAAAAGAACAATTTTCACCGATTTTTGTGTTATTGAGAATATGTGAAAAGTGCCAAATTTTTGTATTTTTCCCAATACAAACATTTTCATCCACGTAGCTAGAATCATGAACAAAATAATTTCTCATAATTTTATTTTTTTACAAAATGAATGAAAATCTCCAACTAATCCTGAAGGTTGCATATTTCTAATATCTGACACTATTTTTATTGAAGCATATGCTTCATCTAAACCAAATCCATTACCTTTTAATATTGCCTCGTAACTTCTAGTGTGTAAATCTGTAAATCCACCACTAAATTCTATAGCTTCATCGTTAATAGAAATAGACCTAAAAGTTGTTAATCCTTGTTCTTTAATATTTTTGGGTATGAAATCATAATTTACAGATAGAAACCATTTCACATTGGCATTTTTTAATTTTAAATATCCGGCATTAGTATCATCAGTTTTAAGATGTACTTTATTTTCTTCAACATCTCCAAATATCCAACACAACATATCAAAAAAATGCACACCAATATTAGATGCAATTCCTCCTGACTTGGATTCATCACCTTTCCATGAAACAAAATACCATTTGCCTCGGGATGTTAAATATGTTAAATCTATGTCATACACCTTATTTGGATTAAGTTTTAGTTCTTTTGACACTTTTTCTTTTAAGGCAATTATTGAAGAATGTAACCTTAATTGTAGTATATTATAAATTTTTTTTCCAGTTTCATTTTCAATTACTTTTAATTGGTCAATATTCCAGGGATTTAGAACTAAGGGCTTTTCTGAAATTGCAAAAGAATTACTTCTTAATGCAAATCTAATATGAGAATCATGTAAATAATTTGGAGAGCAAATTGATATGTAATCTATTTTATTACCATTATCTCTGTGCCACTTATCTACAAACCTGTCAAACCTTTCAAATTCAGTAAAAAAATGTGCTTGAGGAAAATTAGAATCCATTTTACCAATTCCATCGTAAGGATCTAATGCTGCTACTAAATTATTTCCTGTATCTTTAATTGCCTGCATATGCCTTGGAGCTATGTAACCAGATGCTCCTATTAGTGCAAAATTTTTCATATTCTAAATAAAATATTCGTATTTTTTTATTGTTTAGTTAAGATATTATATCCAGCATTTTTTGCTGTACTGTTTCTAAACTAAATTTACGCATAACTTTAAGAGCATTTAACTGCATTTCTTGTATTTCTGTATCGTTAGATTTAATTTTAGTTATAGCATTTTTTAGTTTATTACTACTTCTATCACTTACAACTGTACCACATTTATACTTATTAAAAAAATGAGCTAAAAAATAATGCTCAGGACAATGTACAAGTATTGGTCCACCTGAAGCTAAATATTCAACTGTTTTGGTAGGAAAAATTGTTGAAAGTTCCGCTTCATGAACCTTTGATTCATCGGGCCAATCTATTGCGAGAACCAATATCCCATGACAATTTACTGCGTCAATGTATTGAGACCTCTTTGGGAAAAAAGTACTGCGAATATTAATTGTATTTTTTACTTTTAAAGGAGAAAGAGAAGTAATTGTAAATATTATATTTAATTCATTTAAAGCACATTGGACTCTTTCAAAACTATTTTCATTAATTGCATAGACCTCTCCTCCCCAAAAAGCATCTTTATTTCTATTAAAATTAGGGTCAATAGATACTTTTTCTGGATAAGCATGTTCTAAAGGATATGTTTTAAGGCTGTATTTATCCTTATAATAATTAGACATACCATCACTCATAGTAATTATTTTTTCTGCAATCTTAAATACTTTTTTTTGTGTCTTTATTGCTTTATCTGAAAACTGAGAGTGTGATAATCCTTCAACAACTGTATCATGTAAATAGGGAAAAAATTTAATTCCTGTTATTTCAGCTACTCTAGCAGAAACATCCAAACTTGCAATAGTGGGATACAGTCCAATAATACAGTGCGGTTTTTCTTTTTTAATATATTTAACCGCTTTTCTAACTGCAAAGTTATATTTCATTAAAGGGAAAAAGTATCCTAAAAACTGTATAATATGAAAGTTTGGAATTAATCTAAATAGATCTGGATAAGAATCATATTTGTGATCAGATTTCATTTTAAAGTTTCCTAAATATGCAAAACAATATGAATTTTTATTAAAAGAAGAAAATAAATTTCTCAAAACTACCGTAACTCCACCAACTGGTGTATAAGGATTAACTTGAGTAATAATCATAATTTTCTTATTTTCAATTACATCATTCATTATTATTTCCTTTTGTTAGCTTGCTCGTCGATCCATTTGTATGTTACTTCCATACCATAAGATAGTGGAAGAGTTGGTTGCCATTTCATTTTTTCATAAAATAATTTATTATCAGAGTTCCTTCCTCTTACTCCAACAGGGCATTCAAATCCGTATTTATTTACAAATTCTTGACCTTCAATATTTTTAACAGAAACATCTTTATTTGAAATATTAATTGCAATTTCAGCAAGTTCATTAATTGTAACCATTTCTTCAGAACCTATATTTACTGGTCCAAGGAAATTATCTTGCCTCATAAATTTTAGAATTGAATCTAAACAATCATCAATAAATAAAAATGATCGAGTTTGAAGGCCATCTCCCCACACCTCTATCTCACCATCTGAAAGTGAAACTTTTCTACACATTGCTGCTGGTGCTTTTTCTTTCCCTCCTTCCCATGTACCTTGAGGGCCAAAAATATTATGAAATCTTGCGACTCTAACATCTAAGTTATAATTTCTATTGAATGCCAAAAAAAGTCTTTCACTAAATAATTTTTCCCATCCATATTCTGAATCAGGATTTGCAGGATATGCACTGTGTTCAATACAATTTGGATTATTTGGATCTAATTGATTATGTTCAGGATACATACATGCAGATGAACTATAAAATATCCTTCCAATTTTTTTTATTGAAGCTTCGTGAACTACATTAAGATTAATCAATGCAGAATTATGCATAACATTAGCATCATTTTCACCAGTAAATATGTACCCTGCACCACCCATATCAGCAGCTAACTGATATACTTCATCAAAATTTTGATCACTATCTAAATCAAAAATCTCAGAAACTAATACAGGATTTCTGAGATCTCCACATATATATTCATCACAAATCTCTTCATTTTCCCAAAACTCATGACTTTTTTTAATATCAACTACTCTAACCCAAAAACCTTCAGACTTTAATCTTCTGGCTAAATGCCCACCAATAAAGCCACCACCACCTAAAACTAATGCGTTTTTTTTCATTTTTTTTTTTTTTTGTAAAATTATAATTATTAATTTATATTATTATTTAAATAGATTTTTATAGTGTTTTATCTTTAGATGAATTATCTAATATGTTTTTTACATCATAAACTATTGATTGTTTTTTTCTTAATAATGACAAATCAATAGTCTTAAATTCATTATGACTTACTGCCAAAACTATTGAATCAAATTTATCGTTAGGTAAAGTTGTTGTTAATTTTAGTCCAAGTTCTTTTAAAACTTCTTTTTCATTTGCCCATGGATCATAAATAATTGTTTCAACACCAAAGCTAGTTAAAGAAGAAATAACATCTACAACTTTAGTATTTCTAACATCTGGACAATTTTCTTTGAAAGTAATACCTAATACTAGAGCTGTAGCGCCTTTAATTCTTATATCTTTTTTAATCATGCATTTTACCACCTCTGAAGCCACATATCCTCCCATACTATCGTTCATACGTCTTCCAGCTAGAATAATTTCAGGGTGATATCCAAATTCTTGAGCCTTCTGAGCTAAATAATATGGATCTACACCTATGCAATGACCCCCAACTAGACCGGGCCTAAAAGGTAAAAAATTCCATTTGGTTCCTGCTGCTGCTAAGACGTCATGAGTATCAATACTCATTAAATTAAATATTTTAGATAATTCGTTTACAAAAGCAATATTTATATCTCTTTGAGAATTCTCAATTACTTTAGATGCTTCAGCAACCTTTATTGTGGGAGCTAAATGTGTTCCAGCGCTGATAACTGATTTATATAGATTATCAATCTTAACTCCGATTTCTGGAGTTGAACCTGATGTAACTTTTAAAATTTTCTCAACCGTATGTTCCTTATCACCCGGGTTAATTCTTTCTGGGGAATAACCTGCAAAAAAATCTTCATTAAACTTCAAACCAGATATTTTTTCTAAAACAGGAACACAATCCTCTTCAGTTGCGCCGGGATAGACTGTAGACTCGTAAACAACAATATCTCCTATTTTCAGAACGGCACCAACGGTTTCACTCGCTTTTATTAAGGGTGTTAAAATAGGTCTATTATTTTTATCGACAGGAGTTGGTACTGTTATAATATAATAATTACAATCTTTAATTTTATCCAATTGATTCGTACAAAACAATCCATTTATTTCTGAACTATCACTTACCAAAACAGATTGTAAAGTTTTATTATCAACCTCTAATGTGGAATCAAATCCAGCCATCAACTCAGATACTCTGTCTTTGTTGATATCAAAACCAACTACTGAAAATTTAGTAGCAAAGAGTCTTGCCAGTGGCAAGCCAACATACCCTAATCCAATTATAGCTATCTTATCTTTTTTCATACATTATATATTTTTCCAATACCATTTTACAGCTTCTTTTAATCCTTTTTGCAAATTAAACTGTGGATTATAATTTAATAATTCTTTTGCCTTTTTAACATTCGCATGTGAATGTGGAATATCACCCACTCTATTTGGACCATAAGCAACCTCTACACTTGAAATTTTGGAATCAAATTCAGACAAGTATTCTTTTAAGTATCCCATCAAATCATTTAAAGTATTACGATCTCCATAGGCAACATTATATACCGTATTAATTGCTTTTTCATTGGTAGTTATCAAACTTAGCAAATTAGCTTGTATTACATTATCAATATATGTAAAATCTCTTGAGAAATCTCCATTTCCGTTAATAACAGGAGATTCCCCATTCATTAATTGACTTACAAATTTAGGTATTACTGCAGCATAAGCTCCATTTGGATCTTGTCTTCTGCCAAATACATTAAAATAACGTAAACCTATAGTTTCTAACCCATAGGTTTCTGAGAATACACCTGCGTATAATTCATTTACATATTTTGTAATTGCGTATGGAGATAGTGGTTTGCCAATTGTATCTTCAACCTTTGGAAGAGCTTCTGAATCTCCATACGTAGATGAGCTTGCAGCATATATAAATCTTTTTATGTTATTATCTCTAGAAGCTACCAGCATGTTTAAAAAACCATTTATGTTAACTTCATTTGAAGTAATTGGATCCTGAATAGATCTCGGAACAGATCCCAATGCAGCTTGATGTAAAACATAATCTACATCTTTTGTTGCATTTCTACAAACTTCTAGATTTCTGATATCTCCTTCAATCAAAAAAAAATTTTTGTTTTTTTCAAATGATTCAAGGTTTTTTCTTTTTCCAGTAGAAAAATTATCTAAGCAAACAACTTTGTTTCCTTCTAATAATAATTGTTCACATAAATTAGAACCGATAAATCCGGCACCACCAGTAACTAAAACTTGTTTGTCAACTATATTAACTTTCATGTTTTCTTTTTATAAAAAAATCCTTTACTTTTTTGATTATAAAATCTTGTGATGAATTTTTATATTCTGTATGAATAGGAAGTGAAAAAACACAACTACATAATTTTTCGGTGTTTTTGAGATAAAAATCAGATGGAACATATTTACTAAAAGCATCTTGTTTATATAAGGGAATTGGATAGTAAATCATTACTGGAATATTATTTACTTTCAAAAAATTAATCAATTTTAGTCTTAATTCAGGATCAATCTTTAGTGTATATTGATGAAATACATGTGACGAATTAAATTGTCTTTTAGGAATACTCAGCTCTGGAATATCTGAAAAACCAGTATCATAGTTCTTTGCCATTATATTTCTTGATTCAGAATATTTATCTAAATATTTTATTTTAACATTTAAAATTGCAGCTTGAATTGAATCTAGACGAGAGTTACATCCAATTAACTTATGATGATATTTTTTTTCTTGGCCATGGTTTGCAATCATTCTGATATTATTTGCAATTTTATCATCATTTGTAAAAATAGCTCCACCATCGCCGTAACAACCTAAATTTTTTGATGGAAAAAAAGAAGTAGTTCCAATATGCCCTATAGTTCCCGTACTTTTTACAGTCCCATCATTAAAAGTATATTTTGCTCCTATTGACTGTGCGTTATCTTCAATAACAAATAAATCAAACTTGTTTGCTAAATCTAGTATGTCTTGCATATCAGAAGATTGTCCATAAAGATGAACAGGAACAATTGCTTTTGTTTTATTTGTTATATGAGGTTTTATTAATTCTGCTGTAATATTAAAAGTATCTAAATCTACATCTGCCATTACGGGAATAAGTCCAAGCAAAGAAATCACTTCTGCTGTTGCGACATATGTGAAAGAAGGACAAATTACTTCATCACCTGGACTTAATGACAATGACATTAAAGCTATTTGCAAAGCATCAGTCCCATTGGCACATGGAATCACATGCTTTACGTCTAAATATGTTTCTAATGAGTCAGTAAACTGTTTAACTGCAGGGCCATTAATAAAATTTGTTGATTCTATTATATTAATAACTGAGGCATCAATTTCATTTTTAATCTTAAAATATTGCCCTTTTAGGTCAACCATTTTTATATTATTCATATACTGATAGATTAAATAAATTATTAATATTAACTAACGTATTATTCATGTTTTTTGTATTAAATCTATTAGTAACATTGATTAATAATAAAAACGATTAAAAACCTTTAATTTATACTTAATTTTTATGCATATCAAAAACCAATATTCTAAATAACTATTTATCATAACCATTAAAAAAATTAGACTTTTGCCATTCACAAGAAGAAATTAAAGCTTGTTCAATTGATTTAACTGGCTTCCATCCGAGAGTTCTTTTAATTAAACTATCATTGGAATAAATTTTTTCAACATCACCTTTTCTTCTAGCACCAATTACATAATTAACTTTAACATTATTGACTTTTTCAAAAGAATTAATAATATCCAAAACACTTAATCCATTACCTGTTCCAACATTAAAAATATACTTACCATTATTTTCTAATAAATAATCTAATGCTTTAACATGAGCTAATGCTAAATCCTCCACATGAATATAATCCCTTACACAAGTTCCATCATGAGTATTGTAGTCGTTACCGTTAATAATTAATTTCTCTCTACTTCCGCATGCAACCTCAGCAACTATAGGTACTAAATTACTTGGGTTGTCAGAAGAGCAATCTCCAATTAAAATAGAGTCATGAGAACCGATAGGATTAAAATATCTTAAGGAGACACTATTACAAGAATTATCTTCTATTAAAATTTCACATTTTTGTTTAGTTTCTGCATATGGAGATTCAGCCTTTTTAAATGGTGCATTTTCAGAAACTGGCAAGATATCGGGCGTACCGTAAACAGTACAAGATGATGAAAATATTAAATTTTTATACTTATTTTTTTCTAAGCTTTTTAATAAAACCTCAGTAGAACCAATATTATTTTTGTAATATTTTTTTGGATTTTCTACAGACTCACCAACAGATTTGAATGCAGCAAAATGAATACAAGCATGTATATCCTTATAACTTTCAAAAATATTCTCCATTTCATTTAAATCAGTACAATCTATTTTATGAAATGGAATATTAGTTTTTAAAATCTGATTTATGCCATCTAAATTTCTTTCAGAGGAATTACATAAATTATCGACTATAATTGGCATATAGCCAGAAAGATACAACTCAACAGCAGTATGTGAACCTATGTATCCAGCCCCCCCTGTAACTAATACTTTTTTTCTCATTATGAGCACAAAATTATATTTAAATTTAAAAAATTCAATAAGTATTAATACCTAGCAAAAGATAAATTATTAATCAAAAATGTTAATAAATTACACCACAAAAATCTAAAACTATTTTTTCTTTATATAATCTTATTTTTTTAAATTCTTTGTGAGCTACTAAAAAAACTATGATATCAGCTTTTTCAACTGCATCTTTAAGACATGTTAATTTGTATATATCATGTGATTCAATGTTTGGTTCAACTATATAATGGTCTCCATTATTAGAGTTTTGCAAAACCTGTTGAGTTATATATTTTGCAGGGGATTCTCTTAAGTCATCAATATCAGGTTTAAATGCTAATCCCATTAATGCTGTTCTAGCTTTTCTACCATTTTTTAGTTCAAATTGTAATTTTTCATTTTGAATTTTTTCAGCACACCATAAAGATTTATAATTATTAACTTCTCTTGCTTTCCCAATCATTTTTGATTCTTTTGGGTAATCAGAAATAATAAAGTAAGGGTCAACTGCGATACAATGACCCCCAACACCGCATCCAGGTTGTAAAATATTTACTCTAGGGTGTTTGTTTGCAAGTTTGATTAAGTCCCAAACATTTACATCTGCTTTGTCGCAAATCAAAGACAGTTCATTTGCAAATGCTATTTGAACATCTCTTGATGAGTTTTCTACTAATTTACACATTTCAGCAGTTCTGGCGTTTGTTGAATGTAATTTTCCTTTCACATATTTACTATAAAATGATATTGCTTTTTTGGTAGAAACTTCATCTATACCTCCAATAACACGATCATTGTATACTAACTCATGCATTATATTTCCTGGCAAAACTCTTTCAGGGCAGTAAGCAATATAAATATCTCCTTCGAGCTCGGGTCTTGATTTAAAAATTAATGCTTGAATTTTTTCAGTAGTTCCAATTGGTGATGTAGACTCAATAATATAAAGATCTCCTTTTTTCAATAATGGAATAATACTATTTGTAGCAGCCACAACAAAAGAGATGTCAGGTTCATGATTTCCTTTAAATGGCGTAGGCACTACTATCAAAAAAACACTTGCTTGAACAGCAACATTTGAAGCTATAAAATTACCATTACTAACAACTTTTGAAACAACTTTATCTAATTCCGGTTCCACTATATGTATCTTTCCCTGATTAATTACATTAACAATTTCTTGATTTATATCAACACCTAACACATTCGTTCCTTTTGAAGCGATCAGTGCTGAAGTTGGCAAGCCAATATATCCTAAACCAATTGTAACTACTTCTGGATTCATTATTTTATTTTTTTTATAAATTCTACAATTCTTTCTGAGGCTAAACCGTCTCCATATGGATTATGGAGTTTAGACATTTTAATAAAACTATCTTTATTATTTAGTAAGTCTAATGCCTTAGAGACAATAAGGTCTTTATTGGTTCCTACTAACAAAACTGTTCCTACATCAACTGCTTCTGGTCTTTCAGTAGTATCTCTCATAACTAATACTGGCTTACCTAAACTAGGGGCTTCTTCCTGTACGCCTCCACTGTCAGTTATGATAATTTTTGATCGATTCATTAACCAAATAAAATCCTGATAAGCTAAGGGAGCAATTAAAATTATATTTTCAACGCCTGATAAAATTCTTTTTACAGGCTCTTGTACTTTTGGATTTAAATGAACAGGGTAAATTATTAGTCGATCTATATCATCCTCAGCAATTTGTTTTAAAGCTTGACAAATCCTTTCAAATCCATCACCATGATTTTCTCTTCTATGTCCAGTTACAAGAACTACCTCCCTATTACTAATTTTTTTTGAAAGCTTATTAATCAATTCACTTGGATTTTGATTTACTTTTTTGACTGAACTTTGCAAAGCATCTATGACTGTATTTCCAGTTACTAAAACTGAATCATTAGAAATATTTTCCAATAATAAATTATTTTTTGAAGTAACAGTTGGTGCAAAATGATAATCACAAATTCTTCCAGTTATTTGACGGTTTATTTCTTCAGGAAATGGAGATAACTTATTATTTGTTCTCAGTCCAGCCTCAACATGACATACTTTAGCTCCAGCATAAAAACTTGCAATAGATGTAGCCATAGTTGTTGTAGTATCTCCATGAACAAACACATAGTCAGGATTAAACTCTTCTAGAATTGGTTTTAACGACTCAATGATCGTTGCAGTCAAACTATATAAATTTTGGCTAGGCCTCATCAGATCTAAATCATAATCAGCTTCAATATCGAAAAATTCTAAGACTTGATCTAACATTTCTCTGTGTTGCGCAGTTACACAAATTTTTGTATCAAAAAATTCATTATACTTTTGAAACTCTTTTGCAAGTGGAGCCATTTTAATAGCTTCTGGTCTAGTTCCGAAAACAAGTAGTATTTTTTTCATTTAAATATTATAAAATTTACAAGCAGCATATTTAAAGAAGATTTTAATTTACTGATGAAAAAAACTTGGCTTTAAAAATCAAAATTACAAATTTGAGATTACCTATTAAATATCTTTTCCACATTCTTTTTGGTTCTTGAACAAATCTGTAAAACCATTCAAGCCCAATGTCTTGCATATATTTTGGTGCTCTTTTAACTGTTCCTGCTACAACATCAAAACTACCACCAACACCCATAATTAGATTAATGTTTTTTAATTCATCTTTATATTTATTCAAGAGTATTTCTTTTTTGGGAGAGGAAATAGCAACAAATAAAAAATCCGCATCGGATTTTTTTATATTTTTTATAATGTCTTTTTCGTCTTCTTCTTCAAAATAACCATTTCTAAATCCAGCAATCATTTTTTTAGAATATTTTAATGAATAATAGTTTACGACATTTTTAACAACTGCTTCCTTCGCGCCTAGAAAAAAACAATTATAATTTTTCTCATGAGCTAGACGTATTAAATTCTCCATTAAATCTATACCTGCAACTCTTTCTTGAATTTTGTAGCCCAAAAATCTTACTGCCCATACGATGCCCATACCGTCAGCATTAATAATATCAGAATTAATGACACTTTCTTTTAATCTTTTATTATTCTGAATTTTCACAACTTTACCAGCATTTATTACGCAATGATGAACTTGTTTATTTGATGAGACAGCTTCATCAATTTTATTAATGGTTTCATTCATTGTTAAAATATCTAGTGGAATATCTAAAAAATCAATTTGTTTAATCATTAATTAAATTTTCATAAATTATATTATATTTTTTGGCGTTTACTTTCCAGCTTCTTTCTTCTTTAATATATCGATACCCATTTTCAATAATTTTATACAAATCATTTCTAGTGATAACTTCTAGTATTACATTTTTTATTTCTTTACATGAGTCAGATTTAAATATAATTCCATTTACATCATTCACGACAAGCTCTTTCATCCCGCCTACATCACTGACAAGAACTAATTTTTTATATGCCATTGCTTCAAGTGGTTTAAGAGGAGTAACAGAATCAGTAAGATAACTTTTTTTTCTTGGATTAATAATTATATCAACTTGACCATATGCTTTTGCAATTTCATCATTTGAAACTTTTCCTTTAAATTCTATATTACTGTTTCCATTTGCTAACTTTTTTAGTTTTTCAAGCTCTATTCCAACACCAAAAATTAACAATTTATTTTTTATTTTTAGATTATTAAATGCCATGATTAATAAATCTAAGCCTTCAATAGGACTTAATGTTCCTATGTACCCAAAAACAAAATTATTTTTATTCCTAACTGAAATCTTTACCTTCTCTAAATCAACTGCATTTTCAACGACAGTGATCTTCTTACTTTTCAAAATAAATCTCTTCTGTAATTGATTTTTAAGATTATCGTTTATTACAACAATATGATTAACAAGAAGCATAGAAAGTGTTTCTAGAATTGTTATAAATGAAAAAATTAAATAATTTATAAAACCATTTTTTTTATATCGCTCTTCCCAAAGCGATCTTATTTCATAGACTACAGGTTTATTTAAAAAAAAGCTAGCAAATTTTGCAGAAAATGCGCAGAAAAACATTGCGTGAGCATGAATAACATC
>MDTG01324455.1_pt1 | contig 32225 bp, 25 predicted proteins | sample 811421 | NCBI WGS metagenome assembly MDTG01 (sample SAMN05326645, study PRJNA326480) | marine metagenome | isolation source: seawater | place: Pacific Ocean: South East | collected 2011
AGTCTCGGTATTTCCTGAAAACATTGCTCCTACTATGTCTTGAACTGCTTCTGTTGTAAGTGGCGCACCATCAAGAGTTGTAACAACATCAATTGTTCCATCACTATCTTGATAAGTTACAGCAGTGTTCGTTTCTGTATTAGAAGTAAACATAGCACCTACTATATCTTGAACTTCTTCTGTGCTTAATCCAGCACCAGTTAATTGACTGGTTAAGGCAACAGTACCAGAAGAATCTGGTAATGTAATTGTTCTATCAGCAGTTGGGTCTGTAATAGTTAATGTTGTTTCATTTGCATCAGCAGTTGCTCCTTCAAACACAATTGCATTTGCTGCATTCATAGTTACAGTATCAACAACTGTTTGTGTTCCTGTAACTTCAAAATTACCGTGAACTTTAACTAAATTGTTTTCACCACTAATAGTTAACATGTCAGAATGTGTACCATTCTTTAATACGCTTAAATGTAATTTACCATCTTCTGTACCATCTGTATTATCTTCTATTGCTGCTTTAACTCTACCATATCCTAAAAGTTCATCATTATCGTTAACTCCTTGAAAAGTTATTTGCCCAATAACGTCATCATCAGCAGGACTGGCTGAACCTCTGTATATGTTTAAATTAGGGCCACCATGTTGGTCACCGTCTGTATCAGAAAGTAATAGTGTTGGCCCCGTTCCACCATCATGTAATACAGTTAATTTTCCTTTGTTTGGAGTAGGAGAAGATGGGAAACTTTCACCTTCATCTGAAACTATAACTGCACCTGTTCCATCTGGTCTTAAAACAATGTCTCTATTACCGCTAGTAGTTTTAATTTCATGTGTTTGAACATCTAAATCTCCGCCTAGTTGTGGTGAAGTATCATCAACAACATCACCACTTGAAGCAACAAGGTCTATTGTACCATCAGCATCTTGATACGTTGCAGTAATGTTTGTTTCTGTATTGCCACTAAACATAGCACCTACAATATCTTGAACTTGCTCATTCGATAATTGGGTATTAGTGTCTGCTGTCATGTCATCAACAACTAAGTCAATGGTTCCATCTCCATCTTCATAGGTTGCTGCTATTCTTGTTTCTGTGTTAGATGTAAACATTGCTCCTACAATGTCTTGAACTTGTTCTGTAGTTAATTGTGTATCGGTGTTTAAATCATCTACAACTAAATCAATTGTGCCGTCACCATCTTGATATGTGGCACTTATTCTTGTTTCTGTGTTTCCTGTAAACATAGCACCCACTATGTCCTGCACTTGTTCATTTGATAATTGAGTGTTTGCAGGAACAGCCCAAGTTAAACCACCTGTGTTTCCTGATTGAGCAGATAAGAAATATCCGTCTACGGGGCTATTAGAGACTTTTAGGTTTGCTTCATCTACTACATTGTTAGCAATAGTTAAGGCAGTAGAACCAGTAACTTCTCCTGTATGTGAATCATGGCTAAATTCATTACTTGATATACTTAAACCAGTACCAGCAGTATATGTTCCAACAGAATCTTCTAAGTTTGTTATAGTCATATGTTTCCAAGCACTAGCACTTTCATCCCAAAGTAATATTTTATCTGAGCCATTATCTGTATCTTCTGTTAATTCGGCTAAAGTTGCTGGGTCTGCTAATTCTAAACCTGTTGATGTTTGAGTAAGTGCTTCACCAGCAGCAACGCTAAATGTAGTCCCAGATAAAGCAATACCATTTCCTGCTGAATAAGTGGTGTTTGTAGAAGAAACAGTAATTGTATCGCTACCTGCGGCAGTAGTGATTGTAGTGGCACCACCACCTGCTAATGTTAATGTATCTGTTTTTTGGTCGGCTACAACATCTGTTTGTCCTGAAACAGCAATTGTAGTAAATGCATTCTGATTAACTTCTGCACCGCTTTCAGGTAAAGTAGCATAAACCTTACCAGAACCTGCTAACTGAGATGCAGTAATTTTACCCAACATAGTTGCAATACTAATCTTGTGTTCCTTAGTACCACTAGCCGAATCATCATGCATCAACAATAAATCATTGTTAATATTTATGTTGGTTTCTAAATCATGGCTATCAATCGTTGGAAGTTTAGCATTCCAAGTAGCAGCAGAAGAAATGTAAGCATCTGCAATTGGTGTGCCTTGCCATGTTCCTGTACCTATTGTGCCAACGCTTGTTAATGAAGAAGCAGTTACACTGCTCTTTAACGTATTACCAGTTAATGTTCCGGCTGCTGCTGTTACAGTTATATTAGAAGTACCATCAAAAGTAACACCGTTGATTGTTCTACCCGTTTGTAATTGCGTAGCAGTAGCAGCGTTACCAGTTATATCACTAGAAGTAAGTGCTACAGTTCCAGTTGCGTTTGGTAATGTTATTGTTCTATCTGTTGTGACGGTTCCAGCCTTTAATGTTATTTCATGATTATTTGCAACTGAACCTTCAAACACTACACCATTAGAAGTAGATACAGTTTCTACTGATTCAGTTGTTGTTGTTCCTGTAACTACTAAATCACCAGCAACTGTGACTGTATCGTTAGCATCACCTATTGTCATAGACCCACCTAAATCAGCGTTTAGTGCAGACTTAACATGTGCCGTACTTGTAGCCTGTGAACCATCTTCTACGTTAATCATGGTTCTTAGGTTAGCAGGGGTAATTTCTTCTATTATACCTGCGCCAGATGAATCTCTTCCAAGTATTCTATTTGTTGCTGAAACGTTTTGAATCTTAGCATAAGTAACTTGGTCATCTGCGATATGTGAAGTATCAATAGAACCGTCAACTAACTCAGAAGAATCAACTGAATTAGCACCTAACATTGCAGCAGTTATTGTTCCTGTATCTCCTGTTGTTACAACATTTCCTGTAGTAGAAGGTAAAGTTATAGTTTGACCGCCCTTTGTTATAGTTCCGTCTTTATTTATTCTAAGTGTTTCAGTACCGTTATTGACAGCAGAAAACTCTGAGTTTAATTTACCCATACCTAAGAATTGAATTTTTCTGTTAGTAGCAGTATTAGTAGATGCTTTAGAAATGTGAACTGCTGCTATTGGAATGTCTCCATTTTTAGGAGTAGCACCATCAACAAATGTATCACCTAATGTACTACTACCTCTAAACTTAATGACATCAGAACCACCTTCACCTGTTTCAGTACCATCTGCAATAACAATTAAACCAAACCAATCGAAGTTTGCATTAACGTTCCATGTAGGTTCATTATTACTACTTAATGCAGACATTGTTAATAGTTTACCATCACGGAAATATTTGATTTCAGAGATGGCATATATAGTATTACTACTACCAGCAGACATTGTGATGTTTCCACCACTAGCAACAAACGAACCTGATGTGGCTATATTTAGAGCATTAATTAAATTTGCATTTAACGTGTCTGTTCCATCTTTTAGTCTATCATTATCATTTGTAGCATCACTACCTGTAATAGAGGTAGCCAGCGAACTGATGAAATTAGGGTTATTAAGAGGCATTATGCCATCTCCAATCGAAAGGTGAAACTAATTGTTTCATTAGAGGCGAGGGGGCCAATGGGTTTAAAGTTCACGCGGGATAACATAGTACCTGCGTTATTAAAGACTCCTATTTCGGTTATGACATTAGAAGCCAGTTCAGAACCAGATAGTGTGATTTCATATATTAGGGTATTACCTACTCTTGTGGGGGATATGAGCCTTTTGTAACTACCATCTGCGATTGTGGTTGAGCCGGAAGCAGTGAGAATACTTCTATTTAATACGGTTTCTGAGGTAGATGTATCATCCTGCCCATCTCCAAAATCTAAATATCTAAACTGGTTAGCCGCTATCGCTAAATCTAATACTGCCTTTTTGCCACTATCTACTATCATACTTCTAACTCCGTTGTTTCCACTGTTTCATCCCCACCTAATGTATTTGTGTAATTTATATTTGTGGAGTAGCCTATGACTGAACCAGCAGGGGTGGTTATAGTATATGAAAGTGATTGTTCTTTTATGTTTGCAAAGTCTCTTGCTACCTTTGTTGTTAATTCTACAACAGTATTAGATGTCAAAACATTGATGCTTTCTCTCTTTTGGTTTGAATGTATCTCTGTGAGTCTTTCTGCTATAGTTTTATTATATGTGCCTACTGTTACCTCTGTTATTCCTGCCATAGCGTTTCCTATTTCATAAACAATGTATTCATTAGCAGGTATATTATGAGATTTCAAATTTAGAGTTATTAAATCACCCGGCTTCATTAATTCAAATCCTTTCATTTGCATTTTTAAAACTATTTTTCTAGCGGGTTGATTGTGTATTTCTAACAATTGCTCTGCTTTAACTTTTGCTTCTGTAGCATGTTTAATATTTCCATCAACATATGTTAAAACAATAGGGTCTTCTTGGTCAGAAATATCTACAGTTGCCTTCACATTATCACCTATCACTACTACTCTATTAGCAGCATCGAATAGGCTTTCATTGCTTTCTACTTCTATTAGATTGTTTCCTTCACTATAGCCCAGAACAAATCTTCTTTTACTGTCGTAATTATTAATATCTTGTAGTATTATCTTTTCATTTACTAATGTAAATTCTAAACCCGATTTATGTGCTAAGAAATTAAGAGCATCAAATACCGTGCTTTCTGTAAAGTTTGTATTTAATATGAATGGTTTCCTAGAATAAGTAACTATTTCATCTTCAGCAGCAGGCACAAAGAACATGTCATAAGTACCATCTCCATCCATACTATTTACAACTACATTTGCATTATTTATTGACGCTATTTGTCCTATAAATTTTCCATCTTGATTATAGATATAATCATTAGGCGATAGTCCGACAGCATTAGCAGATAGTGTAATTGTTGCGTTGCTAACACTTGCTACTATGTTTCCTGTATAGTTTAAGTTTTTGACTGCTTCATCTAATTCCAGTGAGTTTTCAGTTAATAAATCATCTATAGCGACACTTGCATCTGTTCCCAAAGATACAGTCGTCCCTAAATACAACCTATGTGGGTTTCCCTTTACTGGTGTGTTAGTTTCTATTGTGAATGTTTCTCCAAAGGATACTACGCCGTTACCTGTTAGTTTTCCACTGTATTTTAATCTAACTCTTTTATCCCCAGTGTTTGTTATACTAGCAGTTATGGGAACGTGAGTCGTAGTATTACCATCTGTCACATAACAATCATAGGTTTGTCCACTTGTGAATAATGATATAGTGTTGTCAATGTCTCTTCTATCTATATAATTAAATGCCTTATTTGAATTACCAGAATCAGCAGTATCTATATCAAGAGGAATATACATTGAGTATATATTTTCACTGTATGCGTTTGCAATACCTGTGTCACCAGTTAATAGATTAGAGGTTTCAACATCATATTGTAGTCCAGTATCAAACATAGTATTCAAATCAATATAGTCTGGAGTCTCATCAAAGGTTTTTTCTGCTATTCTCATAAGTCTATAACTTGTTCCGTGAGTAGTTATATTGATTGCATTATCTAAAGTTAAGATGTGCTGTGACCTTGAATCACTACCAGAACCAGCATCAGTTCCAGCACTTACAGCATGACTTGTAATTCTACCAATATATGTGGGAGCACCTGTTTTATCAGTACCAGATATTAGAACAACTGCACTTCCGTTTGGATGAGTCCAAGTAATATTAAAGGTTCCATTACCTTGGTCTTGTGTCCTATCATCAGCATTTCTAGTACATCCTGTTAAATCATTACCATTAATACCAGTATATGTTATAATTTCCCACTCATTTGTTTTAGTGCTACTACTATATGTAAAACTACCTAACATTTTAATAGTTCCTGAACTTGGTAGATGAGCAGTAGAAGATAATGTAATAGTAGTATCAGAAGCAGTAAGAGACCCTTCATTAAGCGTTGTCTCTATACCATTTGGTAATTGTCCGTTCTCTGTTTTATTACTTACAATATAATACCCTTCTAGATTATTTGCAAATGATAACCAATTGTGTGTAGATGCATCATTCATTTGAAAAGTTAATTGGTCTGAAGTAGAGTTACGTTGTACTCCTAATGTTCCTAATGTGTTTGTAGATAGTCCTGTTAAGTTAAAACCCGGCTTAACAAACATTTGAGCACTAAACATTTCTCCAGAATCTGCTTGATTTGCTTGGTGGTGTGAAGCCCTACTTGGGGCTTCTCTACCTTCTTCATCTACTAAAATTCTTTGTTTAGTTCTTGTACCAACAAACGCTGCGTTCTTTCCTTTTCTCTTTATCATAATGTTAGGGCCATGCTGGTCAACTTCTGAGTTTGCTGGATGGTCATCATAAGCATTATATTCGGTATTAGTAGGACAATCTAATGGAGCACTAACAACAGATAAATCATAGTTTTGCCCAGAGAAACTGTTCTTAATATCCTTAAACACCGCAGTACAGTTATCATATAAATGACCAGTACCCATTAGGAAATTTTGAACCTTGTTTGCCTGATTAGTTTCATCTGCTCCACTATCAAATGTTTCTAAACACAACGCGCTTAAGACTCTAGAGGTGTGATGATAATTGGGAGGTGTAAAACTATTCCAATTTGCTCTTAGATTTTCCCATTGTTCTGTATCGTGGAATGCAGAAATAGCATAATATTTTTTATCTGTATCATCATGGTTTCTTTTAACACCAGAAACAAGTGGTATGAAAACATTTTGTGGGTCTAGGATATTATTGTTATCACCCTCTAAAATACTATAATCAAAGTAACCTTTATCAATTGGTTCTCTTGCTAGTATTACATTTGTAAACTTGATTGGGTTTTCTGCAAGATTATCAAAGCCATCATTTGTTGTGGCATATAAATTAAATGGCATAAGACCCGGTAGTTGATGAAGAGTGGTTGTTGGTGCAGAAGTAGAAACTTTAAATTCTTGTCTTAAAATATACACTTTAGCGTTAGTACCCGTATTTAGTAATAACCAGTTACCACTTGTCCAATTACTACTATCCGAAGAACCATGTAATGTAACTGCTGATGTGCCTTTGTAAACGGCCAAAAGATGTCCCGATGCTGCGCTGTATAACATATCATTAGGTTGAACAGTAATGCTTTTATTGTTACCACTTGCGGCTGTTGAGGTTTTAAACTGTATTGTTCCTTCATCATAATCTACATCACAGAAAGTAACGTTACTTGTATCGGGTTCTGTTGGTGTTTTAAATCTTTGATAATCAAAATTTGGAATTTCTGGTATTTGACTGGTGGCTGGCATATTTTCAGCATCAACAGGATTAAAGTGCCAATCATATGTTGCTTCTACTAATCGCATTACACCCCACCTTTTTATCCCATCAGTATCAATAGAACTTGATGAAATCTGCCCTGTTTGATAATTACTTTCTTTCATCAATAACTCACCACTTGAGCCTACATAATTAGCGTGGTTTACTGCATCACCTTCTTGTGCGGGTGATTCTAATAACATTCCATAGGTAGACATGCTTTTACTGGAGAACCCTAAATGATTATGTCTTAATTTAGATTCTGGATATATATCTCCTAAGGCCATCAACTCATAGTTCTTAACTCTAATATCTTTGTTTTGTAAATTACTAACTGAATCAAAGGTTATAGCCCCAGTACCACCAGCAGTACCCCAAGTATTAATTTGTACGTTTCCATAGTTAACTGTCTCTTCTAATACTAGACCCTTTACTTGACTCTTTGGCGGTACTAAAGCAGTATTATCTGAAAGTTTATACAGATAGTTTCCGATAACAGATTGATAATGTGCATTATAATCTGAATCAACTATATTACTACCCTCTATAGGGTTGGTATTATTTGTTAATGTAGGTGCTAATGATGCTCCATCAGGCCTAATATTATAAGACGGTGCGGCACCAGATACGCTAATATTACTTAAATCATTATAGATAGAACCAGCAGAAGTTTGTGTTAAACTTCCGGGTGTAAAGGTTTGTAAATCTTGATATTTAAAAATAGCAGAAGATGTATAATTGTATCCTTCATGTTTACTTCTCAACCTATGTAAGAACCCTGCCTTTGGTATATTATTATTTAAGAAATATAAATAGCAATTACTATCTGTAAATCTAGTATCAGATGAATTTGTTTCAACACTCGCTAGTACAACTGGCATAGTTGGTGCCAAAGTCAAGGTAGTGGCTTCTCCTTCTTTCTCATTTTTATTTACAATAGAATAATAATTATGAGATGAAGGTATAAGTTTACTGGATTCTGTTGGCGTTGGTGTATCTTCATTACCTAGTTTGAATGCAAACTTAGAATCTTTACTCTTTAAACTTTTTACTCCAGATATATGATAACCCAATGAAGTATCTTCTCTATATTTACCTGTTGCAGAAGTATAAGGCAAAGAGACTGTAGATTGGTTTCTGCTGGCATCATACGTTAGTTCTTCTCCATCAATAAAGACAAGACCCTTATCACTTGCGGAGACTAAATCTGTAGCGTTAGAAGTTGCTAATGGGTTAACTGCTAGTGCTTTAGTTAGACTTTGAGTAAATTTGTTAGAAGTGGCATTAGTTAAACTAATTGCTTTAACCGATGTGCCAGATGAACCATTACCTGCTAAGGCTTTATCCCGTAGTGTTACTGTATTACCAGAAACACTATCTACTTCTCCCACAAACGTCATATCTACTCTAAAAATTAAATCATACTTTGCTAAATTAGAGGCATCTGTGCTAGTAAAGGTTGTAGCCCCAGTAAGAAAAATACCACTAACAGCAATACTGATTGTTTCTGATAAATTAAACATTGGGTTTAATGAAGAGTAAATTATATCATTTGAATAGTTTAGATTTCTATTCACAGTATTGTTTAACAATTTAGCCATCTTATCTCTGCCCGTAATTTCATAAGTGACTAACCCCCTTTCATTTTTAGACAAACTATCTTCTACATGACCTGAGAATATTTCTTCATCTACTGCATATCCACCAGAAACATAATGCATAAAGGATGGTTTATTTACTGCTGCTGTACCTGTGGGTATGTAAAACTCTTTATTAGCATCTTGTAACTTTAAATACTTATGTTGTGAATCACCATAATCAATTGGAATATCTAAACCTATAAATTCACCAGATAATAAAACCAACTTATTATTAAATATAGTGGTTGCTTCTTTACTAACTGTATTACCATTCATAGTTAATCTTTTAAAGTTATTCGATGCATATACTACTTCTGTATCTATGGGTGTGTTAGAAACCAACGCACCATTCCAACTAAATAAATAAGCATCTGCTTTATCAAATGATTCCATAGAAGTCATACTAGAATATGTAGCATCAGTTCCACCTCTTACCTTATTCACAGTAAGAGTTTGTGTTCTAGCAGATGTGTCTGGTGCAGCGATTGATGAGATAAGATAGTAATTAGTCCCTACTCTAATTGAATCAGTTGTTTTAATCATAGAATCATTTCTACAATCAAATCCTTCTGGTATCTGATTTAGTATTATCTTATATCCTGATGCTGAATTACTTGTTACAGTGTAAGGTAGTTTATATTCTCCTAACTGCCCACTAAAGATAGAGTTTCTTATTCTAAATTTATCTCTCTCTTTCATCTTTAAAAATTGAACTCCTGATTGGTCTAGCGTTTTTACTCTTGCTACTTGTGTAGCCTTATTTCTAGGATAATTCACAGAAGTATCTATAACAGAAGTTAACACGTTATTTTTTAGATGTGCGTCTTTGTAATGAAGGTGTCGAACAGGCCCGTTTAAATCAGCATGAACATGTGTATAATTTGTATTATTAGACCAACTACTATGAGTTGACATTCTATCATTTGAGTTTCTTTGAGCGTTTCTAACTATCATACTCCATGCAGAAGGGTCAGGAGTAAAGGTGCTATTAGTATCATAGTCATGCTTAGTTCTGTCCTTTTCCTTAATGTTATCTACTAATGTAGCATCTAAATTCTTAGGCCCAACATCTGTAATAATAGTACCAAAATCAGGTTCAGTTAAAAATACGCTTTGTACTACATCTCTGCCATAATATAATGTTGGGGCAGTAGCCCCTCCTGTTACTTCTGTTGCAGTAGGAATATCAAATTTAATATCATCTAATGTTGGTGAGTTAGCATGGGCAGTTACTAGGTTTCCTAAGTTTCTTTTAACACCACTTACTTCTGCCCATATTGTATGGCCCTGATATGACGTGTTAGATAATACTGTGGTGTTAATTGTACTTGTACTATGATATATGCCATCTGATGTTTGACTGGCTGTACCCCCAAACGAAGTCCAGTTTTTGTAAAACCTACAACTCGTCAATTGATATTTTGTATTGTAGTTTAACTGGTCTTTTTCATCTAATCTATCTTCATAAAAGTACCATGTTGGTCTACTTACTACATTGCTAACATCATATTTATCAGATATAATCGAGGAGGATGAGGAGGAGTTCCCTCTTAACCCATAAGATACTGCTACAACATTTGTATTATTAACATGTGGCCCAACATAAAGTTCAAACTTTGTATCTTTAGGTATTGAATCTGAATATCTTGGTGAGAATTCTATACCATCCCCATGATTATCAAACTGTATTATTTTAGTTACCTTTGCAAAGTGAGGTCTAATTGATACTGTTCCATCATTACCAGTTATCTCAGGATTAATTAAAATAAAATAATCATAGGTTTCTAAATCCATCCCTAACCCAGCACTACCAACAGCAGATGTACCTGAAACTGAATCCTTTAATCTGATTCTATTTGATGAAGTGTCTTGTAAATTAGAGGCGTGTTGGGTTATATGATTAGGGTCTGTAGAAGTATCAGAATATCCTGCTGGGTGTATTCTATTTACCAAACCTGTATCCGAATTACCTGAAATCATTGGTTCACTATTTACAACAACTCCGCTAGAATTTAAATCAAAGGGTGCCTTTCTAATCTCAAAGAAATTAGCAGATACATTGTTTACACCCGCAAAGTTTCCACTAGAAGGAATCCCTGGGTTTTTTATAATAGGATTAACTGGTGTTTCGTAAAAAGCAATAGTTGGAAATGGGTCTCCTCTTTGAGCATATGTATAGTTTAATGCTTGACTTTGAGTTTTACCTGTGTTTAAAACATAATAATAATTTTCTGCCATTACTCATCCCACCTATAGTAAAAAATTATATCAGAGAATCCCGGATTAAGAGTATGATAGTTAAGTGTAGGTTCTAATCTTGTATACATAGCCATCTCATATAGTTCTCCGAAAAATTGTGTATTTTTGTTAGTCCCGTTTTGACCAATAAAACAATCAGTTGCATCAAATTTAAATCTTGGAGTAAATGTTATCTTTTGTTCTTTAACTAATTGGTTATTTATGAATAACTTTATAGTTCCGTCACCGACAACTACACAAGAAATCTTGTATATATTTTCTAAATATAGGGCTTCTCTAGGTTGTGAAGCATATAAAGTAGAACCTACTGTAGCAGCAGGATTTGCTGTTAATGTGATTTGTGAAGCACTATCTCTAGTAGCAACTGTACCTACTAATTGATTAGAAGAATTGTATATTTCTTCACCTGCACCTAGATTTGTGGTTGTAAGACCAGTTATAATTTTTTGATTTGAATCGGTGTCCCAAACATTGTCTGTAGTAACATTGCTATATGTATCTGTAGTTGATTGACTATTACCAGCAGTAGCAATTTGTATTTTTACTACGTTATTATTACTTGGGCTTGATGCAGTTAGTTTAGAATTCAAATCACTTGCATTAATAGCACTTATTAAATTAGAAGCAGACTGTGTTGTATTAGCACCTATCTGAAAATAAGTATATCCACTACCAGTAGAACCTGTAGATTGAGATGGTAAATTCGATGCTTTAAATTTAACAGTTACTGCTCCATCAGCACTAATTATTTGTATATATTCATCAGGAGTAGCAGCAGTAACACCGCCTGTAAAATTTTCTACAGTAACGACATCAAGACTTTCTGTAATATTAGTATTTCCAGCAGCCCCAGATGTGCCTTGTGTTAGATTTACTTTATTTTGATTACTACCATCATCTGATGCTGTTATATCTAAAGCACTTACACTATTAACTGCTGCTGCAAAATTAGCCCTATTAGAACCACCACCACTAGGAAGGCGATAAAGAACATAAGTTACAGATGGATTTCCAAAAGTAATAGTAGAACCAGTGGCATTAGTAGATTTAGTTGCATGAGCCGCTAAAAACTTAGTAGTTGTTCCATCACTATCAACCAATTGAATAGCCTTAGTTGAAGGTTCATTAGCAGCCTCTCCTCCAGAAAAATTGTTTACAGTTACATGAGTCATATTTGTTGCAGTTATATTATAACTATTACCCGTTGTACCTGCGGCATCAACAGTTAAATTAAGCGGTAACGGAGAACCACTTCCAACCGCAGCAGTAATTTGAGTATTTCCGTTAGCATGATTAATTGCATTTGCTAGATTAACATAAGTATTTGCTAATGAGTTTCCTTTAGTAAAAGGAAATACTGATATAGTTTCATTACCATCGTTTCTACTAATAGCAGTTCCAGTAGCATTGCCATGCCCACTAGGATAAGGATGATATTTTTTAGCACTACCACCAGTTGTAATAGTAAAATAATTATGTGTTACAACACTTGCTGCTACCCCATTAGCCATTTGATTTATTGTAATACCACTAGGCATAGCAGAACCCTTTGAAAGATTACCACCAGTAGGATTATTTATATCTGCTACAAAGTTAGCAACAATAGCAGGTGCGCCTACTGATGTATCTGTTGGGTCTGTACCTCCTGTAACTGTTCCACCCCAACCAGCATTTACTAGATTAACAGCAGCAACAAATTGTGCGCATGTTAATTCAGCCGTTCCTTTTCTATCATAAGCCCTTGAACCTGCTGGATAACCTGATGATTGTAATGGCGTACCATTATTAGCACCTGTAATAGCAAACCATTTAGTTGTTGTATTTCCATCTTCACTTACAACTTGAATATACTCATTTGTATCTGAACTTGTAGTTGAATCTGGATTAGCACCAAATTTAATAGAACCCGTACCTGCTACTGCTAAAGTATCAACACTAAAATTATTGTTAGAAGCAGTAATTGAAGCAGTAGCGTTTTGAGCAGGGTAATATGCTTGTGGTGTACCTGAAATGGTAACACTACCAGTAGCAGTTGCCGCTAAAACATCTAATTGATTTCCCCAACTTGTACTATCAATGGATAATGTGTTATGTGGTAAGGCATTCTGAGCATTTGTTGTAATCTGTCTTAGTGTGCTAGATGAACCAGTATAATAACTTGTAGAATCTGAATAGTTATTTAATCTATTAGTACCAGTTAATAATACATCAGATGTTACGTTGGCAGAACCGTCTGCAAATTCTGCAACTAATCTATATTCCGCAGGCCTATTGTAATTAGACGCTGCTTGATTCTCTAGATACAATTGAAACTTAGCATTGTAATAAATCATCATCTTATGTGATAATCTATTAGTAGTAAAATAATCATAACTCTGATATGTTTCTGGATTAGATGTGCTATCTCCTAAACTTGGTGGGGTTCTTACTGAATTTAAATTACCTCTATCAGATGTAGTCCAACTACCATAACCATTTACATCATAGGGAGTTATTATGGCTTCTAAAGTAAACGATTCTAAACCCCAAGGGCCACCTCTAGTGTCCACTTCTGAGGCTGCTAGGTTATAATCAGCATAAGTTTGCTTTAAATAACCATCACATAACATAGGAAAAACTAATGCCTTTGTTTCCCCCACGTAAACTCCGGGCATATTGTCACCTAAAATCCTGCATTAATAAAGTCTGATATTGCTGTTGATGCTTGTGTGAATGTCATACTAAAGGTAATAGCAGGTAGTTCTGCACCAGTAAATGAACATGAGAAGTCGTTTATAAAACCAGTAATGCCGGGTATTTCATCTGTTGAAGTTATAACATCAGGCCAAGGCGTTCCACCAAAGGATAGTTTTGTACCTGATTTTGTTTGTGGTATATCATAATCACGATTAGCCCAAGTAAAAGGCACCAGAGGACAATCTTGTAAAGGAGTATCTGAAGTAACCCCACTATAATAATCAAAGTCTGTATCTACACGGCTAGGCATCAAGACGATTAACTTAGATAAGTTCTGGTCTTCGTGTAAGAAAGAAGAATCAACATAGGAATGTATAAGTTGTCCTATCTCAAATGCTGTTAATGTTTTAGTAACTTCTGAATTATGTGCGTTCTTCTTCTTTATTTCTTGGTCTAATATAATACCGCTTAAACTAATTGTCTTAGAGGCCATCCCAGCATCAAGAGCAATAGTAGTTGCTTCACCAGATATAACACCAGAGAACGGAACAGGTACAGGCAGGGTTTGTTTATTTGTACTTATATCTAATTGTTGACAAAGCAATCCTATTCTATTCTGTTCAAAGGCTCCGCTTTCAGAACCATTTGCCGCGCGTCTTGCTAATTCTAGCATAACATGGTTTTTGTATCCGCTTGTTAAGTTACCGTAATTTACTGACATCTAGCCACCCATTGTTGTTGTTCCTTGTCTGTTCATTCTAATGTTAATCTCTCTTGCTACCTTATTTGCTATGTCTCTTATCTCAGCATCAGAAGCACCCACACGCCCATTCACATGAACATTAATTGTATTTCCGCCCATTCCTCTTGAGTTAGCATTAGACATAACTCTTGAACCTGCGGGTAATTTAACTAATTCCGGGCCTCTTTCACCAACGATATTTAAACCGCCTTGAGTTACGCCACCTGCGCTCTTTCCGGGTATAAATTTCCTTATTATACCTGCTATTCCTCTAATTATTGCTAGAGACATTGCAACTGCCGCCGATACTAATGTAGCCATTATACCTAACGCTAGACCAGTTAAAAGTTTAAGCGCACCCCCAATAATACCAATAAAGAATGCTCTCATAGCATCCCACCATCTACCTTCCCATATTGCTACTACTAAGTCAAATACTCCACCTAAAATCTGCATTAACCCGTCAAATGCAAGTTCAAAGATGGGTTTAAACTTTGAAATGATTTCAGAGAAAGCAGGCCACGCTTTTCTAAAGAAGCCCACCAATAACATAAATACTGTAATAAACAATATTCCATATAACGCAAATCCCATAAGCATTTTTCCAAGCAACGGTAAAACTCTTTTCAATAGCGCAGGTATAGCCATAGCACCTTTAATAAATTTTGTTTGTAATTTACCAAGAGGAGATTTCATTTGTATGTTTGCCAATCCTTCAAAGGGCGATGCTTTGTTAGGTTCAAGTGTTTTAGAAAATTTATCTCCTATCACACCAAATAATTTTAATGGGCCTTTTGCTACATCTTTTACAACTTCAACACCCATAGTTTTAACTTTTTTAGTTACATCTAAAAAGTTATTAAAAATGTCCTGAGGTTTCATTTGCTCTATTGCATCTTTAAAGTTGTTCATTACTCCTGCTGCTTTTTCCCCATAAAACTTTAGTATGCCCTTTTCGGCTATGTCTACAGCCGTTGAATGTTTTTGTAATTCATCAGTATATATCTTAACACCTTGTGTTATAGCAGCAGTTACATTTCCTTTATTTCTTCCTAGTAAACTTTGATATAAATCATTCTTCTCTAATTTCTTTAGGTTTTCTGGGTTTATACCAAAGAGCATATCTTCTGCTTGTACCTCTCTAAAAAATTCTAATCCTTTTTTTAATCGTTTTCCAGATTTAAGAAGTTGACCTTCAAGTTTAAGAGACTCTAACATTTCTTGGTTTTGCTTTTTCTGTGCATCAGTATACAACTCAACAGCATTCATTAGTGCTCTTAGTCTTGCTTGAAATCTCCAAAGCCAAGAACCAGACGTTATTCTAGCAAACAATGTCCATTGTTTATTTCCAGCCTTTCCTAATTCGCCAAATTTTTGTAACGCACCCGACATAACGCTGTCAAGGTTTTGCATGTCCTTTTCTAATTGGCTTAATGCAGATGCCATTATATCACTTCAATTTCTTTTCTAGTTCTTCTGATTCTAACTTTTTAAATTCACCGTGTATTGATAACATATCTATAACTATACTTATTGGTGTTTCATATGCTTCCATTGGATTTATTTTAAACGTGTGGCAATATGTATAAAGCATTATTCTCATTGCCGTATCTGGTTTAACTTCTCCTCCTTTCAAAGCCCTTCTATAATCTAATTTCCCGTATCATCCCCTAGTAAATCCATAAACGGGTTAGGCAGTATTTCCTTTAACTGCGCCCCGATATACGGAGATAGCCTTAGTATTTCCATACCACTAAGACTGGGTTCGGTTTTTTCAACGAAGTTTTCAGCCATAAACTTATACATTGCGTTTAGGTCTAACTCCATTCCATTCTGTGCGTCCATCTTCATTATACTAGATAACGCCTGTTCTACTTGAAGCCATGTAGGTTCTTTTACCCACACCTTCAATACATCATCTGAGTCTTCTGAAACTTTCAGATGATGACACTTTGTTTCTACGGCTGCAAACAGCCTGTTCTTGTCACTTACTATGTTTTCCATTTTTCCACCTACAATTTATACTAACAAACAAACTTACTTGTTAGTGGAATATTAAATGCAACAATCTACCTTTTTATCCCCCTTAAAATGGCCGATTCTCGACCCCCGAAATGCGGATGTACCCGCCTCGGTTGAAATGTTCTTGTAATTTTAGCCACCACCCGTCCAGAAAAAGTTTTATTATCATATCTTTACGTCTTATGGGGTGTTTACCCCTGTATAACCCACTTTCCTGTATAGGTGCATTCCCCAAATGTCCGAGCCTGTGCAGTAAGAGAAACCTCAAGCGGGCCTTTGTCATCTGGGAATGGAATATCAACAGCAGTAGTAACATAATCCTTTAACTTTAGCACTATCTTATCGTTTGCATTTCCATCTTTCTCAAATTCTAATTCAATATCTCCAATGCTACTATCAGTTTCGTTTTGTTTTCTTAACTCAGCCCACATTGTATTATCTACAATTAACATTGATAGTTGAATCTCGTAGGTTCTTTGTCCTGCAACGTGAGCAGAAGCAATTGTTCTATCGTAGTTACCAATGTAACGTTGTGGGGTTAAGTTATTACTGATAGTAACTGAACCACTCTTTACTCTAGCAAGAGTTTGTCCAAACATCTTTACTGAACCGTCTGAATACATAAATGGTTTTGTGTCATCACCTGTTTTAGTCTGTCCGGTTAATGCCTTTCTGTTGAAAAGATTGTCATGGTTTTGTATGTTTCTTTTAGGAATATATGCTTCTTCTGCATCGTGTGCCTTTCTACATACAGCATCAACAGTTGCCTTTACTTCTTGTCCCTCTTCAAAGTTTAATGTAAGAGTATTTACTTGCATCCCAGTATATATTTTACTGTAGTGTTTTCTCTTATCATCAGTTGCGTCTTGTGTTCCATACGTTACATTGTGTTTTTCAGCAGTAACTTCTAATGCAAAGGAAGGTAAATCTCCTGAATCGTTTTCACTAAATGTGTAGTTTGTAAATCCTTTTATTCTTTTATAGTTTGCTGCTGTTTCAGATGAGGGTAATGGAGGCCATGCTATACCACCATTTACTTTGTATATAGTTGAACCAGCAGATGCTAAACCATAGGCTTGGTCTTGTTTATTGTCTAAATTTAAAGCAAGGGTTTCATTTGTTAATATTTCAGTACCAGCATGGGAATATGTCATTCCACCTAATGCATAATATAGCCAAGAACCATTGTTAAGAGATACATCTATTGATGCATTTCCTACAGTTTCAGTACCCTTGTATTGATAATTAAAATTACGTGTTCCACCAAGAGCCATGTTTAATTGTTTTAATTCTGGGTCTACACTTGGGGTTGTAATCGTATTAACTAATCCTAGCCAATTATCAGCATTTAGTGTAGGCTTTGCTGTGTCTGCTCTAGGGTGTGGGCATGGTGCGCCAAATGCTAATATTTTACAAGTGAACAAATCACTTGCTGTTGATGATAATGCTTGGTTAAAAGTAATAGTATTTGCAGTATTGGATTTAATCATTAAAGTTTGAGTGTCGAGTAATGTACCGCTACCTGTGGCATATCTTCCTAGTTCTGCCATGCAACCCTTATACAAATCAGTTACTAATGTAGTATTAGCACCTGCTGTCCATTCTAAAGTCAATTGACCTGACCCTGTTGCAATCGTTTTTACACCATTAGCAGTTGTGCCAACTAATTGCGACAACTCTAAATCTATTTCTGGTATCAGCGTTGCTGATAACCCTGCTCCTGTATATACTTCATTTAATACCATTTTTTTTCACCAAACAAACAAACTATGTGGTTCTCCCGAACCTTTTCATGGTAACTGACATCTTATATCCTAATAAACGCTTACCTCTATCATTAGCCTCATTTCTGCCAGTAATCTCAATTAAATCTGCTGTGTAAGTATTATTATTTACAACAACCTTTGGGCGTAGCCCTTTCTTCTCTATGATGCTACGCACGATTTGATATAAACTTTGTAGTCTGTCTCTTGAAAAAGTTAACTCACCCCATGAAGGTTGGTGCAATACTCTCAAATGTACCGTAAAGGTATACTCTTCATTTCTTACTCCCCAATCAATAGTAGGATGGTCTAGATTAGCACTCTCTTCATATACTACAATAACGGCCTTTTGGTCGGCATCTACTCTTCGGCCCTTATTGGGTTCAATAGACCTAACATCTATAAAATTAACATCATCATCGGTTATAATATGCCCGCTTAAACCATTAGACTTGTAGGTATCCCAGTTATCTTCTAACAGTTTTAAAACAAAGGTAACCTCATCTACCATTTATTTCAGCCGCCATTTTTTCTAAACGTTCTCCAAGCATACTTGCGACATATTCTTCCATAAGCACTTCTGTTTGTTGTTCTATTAATTGTTCTGTTATTTTTCTTGAAGTAGGAATACCCAGTTCCTTTTCTAATTTTTCTCGTTCTAATAAACGTAATTTCATTTCACCAATCTTTCTTACAAAGTCCTGTTTGATTACTTCTCTTTTCATATTATCAGTCTATTAGGTGAACTAGGTTTCTTTTACCATCAAGGATAGCATTTGCTTCCGTTGTGAGTATTTCGTGCTTCTTAGTTATGTCAATATTAGAACCAGTTTCTGCAATTAGAATAGTATTGTCATCTGTTACCAGTATTTCAGCAGCAACAAGTTTTGTAGCGGCTTCGTGAATAGCAGCAGGAACACGGCTACTACCTCTAATATAGGTTGCTCGGATTGAATGCTTGGTGTTAAACGGATATTCATTACGGAAAAATATCTTACCTTCGCTGCTTACTGTCCAAAAATCTTCTGTTCTTCCTCCTGTTTCATTGTCATTAAAAGAAAAAGTAGTAGCGGTTGAACCGAGTGTCTCTACTAAACTGCAAATTGTACCTGCATCCGATGGTAACTTAGAAGAAATGTAAACAGATTTACCGTCTTCTGATGGACAGGCATAAAAGAAATCGGAGATATTTCCGTTTCCTGTTGATGCGGTAGTAGTTTTTGCTGTCAATTGTTGAGTAAAATCAGCAGTTTTAGATGGGAACACTTCGTTTATTGCGGCGCAAATCTCTAAGACAGTTGTTTTCTGCCCAAACTGGTCATAGAAACCATTAGTAGTATTTTCTGTTAAAGTAAAAGAAACAGTTACAGGTGAACCAATATCAAATCTTAGAGTATATGTGCCTGTTTGTGCGGTTGCTGGTGGTGTATACATACAAGAAGCAGAAGCAACATCTACATATGTATCTCCTTGCCATAGTTCTAATCTTAATATCTTTCTAATTTTTTCACTATTTAATTGAATAAACCCAACATAATCTTTGTATGGTAAAACAGGATAAGCCCCCTGTTGATGTGGGTCAAAGTCATGCACTTCTTTTTCTATAATTTCAGGTCTAAATGATACCTTTAATTTATCATCAATTTTACCTTCAACCCTCTTGATTATTCTTCCTACTTCTCCGTGAGTAGGAGTAGTGTTATCGTTAAATCCTCCAATTTGAAGAAGTTCAGAAACATCTTGATGCCTAGTATAGAAACCTATACCGTTTCCATAGTCTTGTTGTTGGCCCACTACATAGTCACTTTTACTTATTTTACTCATCCTAACACCCTTTGTAAATTACTCATCTGTCTTTTGATATAATAAAGAATAGTATTTGATTTAACACTTACATTAGTAGGTTGTCCACCAGCATCTACTCTTCCTAGTAATGGATTAACTTTACCACTTTCATCTTTTGACTGTCCTCGCTTATATCTTTCAAATTTAAATTTTTTCTGTTTGTCACCGTATCTAGATTCTGGGCTTCTTTCAGTCCAATCTCTAAATTCATATTCTTCTAATATTTTATACGATACACTATCTAAGTAAAAAACGTTGTAAACATGGTCTAATAGGTATTTAGAGTTCTCTCTTACATCTTCTTCATCATCTTCTAACAATGCCTGCCTTTCTGCTAAGACATTTTCATCGGCTATAACTGATGTTAATTCAATGTTTAAAATACCCACCTTATCAGGCACTAAAGCATCTTTATACAAACTCTCATTTATTGCTCTAGAATTCCTAGCAGCATTTTCTAAATCAATAGTAATGTTTTCTGGATTAGCCCAACTATCATCTATAAAGAATCTTTTTTCAGCATGTGGGCTACCAAGAGGGCCATGAACAATAGGCTTAACTCTTCTTTTACTTTCTTTTGATGCTGTAGTTATTAGTTTATCTGCTTTTCTTTCCATAATCATAGTTTCAAACTCATCTAATGAAACGTTATTATCTCTTTTCCAATTTACAACTTTAGAAACCATTTCTAAATCTTGTTCATCATATGGCAATTTAGCAAAAATCTTTCCTTCGCTTAAAATATCATCTAGTTTCTTTTCGGACATTAGACCTGCTTCTTTTAATTTAGTAGCAACTTGTCTTACCTCTAACATTCTGCCTTGTTCCATTTCGTCTTTAACATCACTAATAGATAATTTACCATCCTCTTCATCATCATATTCAAATTCACCAGAATCATGTAAATCATTCCACTCTTGTTTTAAATTAATATCCTCTAGAATTGCTCTATCAACATCGCTTAATGGATACCCCGAAGGCGGAGTGTATTTCCTAACTGCCTTTGTTATAGGATAAGATTTTTTGATAGGTGCTATCCCTTCGTTTTCAAATAACTTTCCAAACAATTTTTTGAAATTAATATCTATACTATAAACAGATTCTGTAAAGTCTACCTTTTTATTACCATTGGGTAAACTAAGTCTAACCTTTTTAGTTGTTATTTCTACTTCAACGTATTCGCCTTGATTAACTTCGTCTTCTAACATTTCATTAATCAATTCTAAAGCAGGTTTATATGGTATCTTTTTATCGCCCGCTTGGAATATCTTTTTACTCTCTATGCCTTTTGTATGTGCAGATAATACATGGTCTGTTCCTAACTCAGTATTTATTTCTCCGACCTTAGTTTTCTTTCCTTGTTCCAAAAGCCCTTGTGATAATACTGTTTTCAGTTGTTTTGTATCTCCTACATAATTTAAAAGATGTCGAAGTAATTCTTCTGTTGTTAATTCTTGTAGTTTTTTCCAAGCATAATTTATGTGTTCTCTATATTCGTCTTCATCTAATACAATATCAGAATCTCTCTCTGATAATTGTCTCATAAATGCGGGGTTTAAAATGTGCAATAGATTATCCTCTATAGCATCATAATCATTGTCACTAAAAGGTGATGCTAGATACCTAAGCATCATCTTAAAAAGTGGGTGATTTTCAGGACTATCCCCTCTCATAGAACTATCTAGTTCTATGACTTCAGTTAGAGAGTAATCTCTACTATTATACCTTATTCCAGTAGGTATAGTAATATCCATTTAAATCACTCATGCTAACCAAGCCGCCCATGCAGCCGTCTTGGAAATAACATTTGCTAAACCTAAACCACTACCCGGCGGTGAGTATGTTGGCTGTCCTGTTGCCGGGTCTATCCAATATGCATTCCCCATAGTATCATAACCAGCAGGTGTTACAGGAAACCCTGATGGATTGTTAAATGCTTGTTGTTGTTGCATTGCAACATTATTAGCCTGAACCATTGGATTACCACCACTAATTTGTGAAGGGTTTAATCCTCCAGCATTAGGCATATTTGCGCCTTGTGGTGTATATGTTTGTTGTGTTGGCTGTGGTGTTGTTTGTTGCATTTGTGTTTGTGCATACCCTTGTGTTTCTAAATACTGTTGTTTAGCCATCTTTCTTTGAGCAACCACTTCTGTATTAACTGCTGATGCTAATACAGCCTGCACATCTAATTGTATATTAGCATCTGTTATTGCACTAAATGTAGCGGTACAATCTGGATGAACTACCATTTCTCCGCTAGTACCTTGTGTTAATTTTAAAGAACTTAGCATTTTTGCTACTACTCTTTCTACAGAATCTTCTACTAACTTATCCAATGCCATTAAAAATCCTTCACCATGATACTCAAAGAATTCTTCAACGTGGTTAGTTTGTAATGTTAATAAATTGTTAGTGGCCTTAAATTGAGCCGCTCCTTGTGCTTCTATTTGTGAAGCAAGAGTTGAGTTACTTGTTCCTAATAATCCCATATTATTCTACCTCTTCTATTTCTTCTTCTTCCGCTTTTATTTCAGGTACTGCTGTACCCTCAGTCATTAGTTTAATTACTCTATTGTTTATTGCATGGCTTTCCATTGTTAATCTAAACAATTCGTCTTCTGCTGTTTCTACTGCCATTTGCGGAGGTTTGATTGTCCAACCAGTAGCGGCCAAACTCTCAATATCGGATTGCCTTAATGAAGTTAGCGGTGCAGATTCTAAAATTTTAGGCACTTTAGGCGTAGGAATATATGCACTAAAGGATAGGCCATGTTCTTCTGCTATCATTTGTTGCTCTAACATTTCATACTGTTTATGTAAAGCGGCATGTTTTTCACAATAAGTACCGCGCATTGGATAACCTTTCTTTACTTTGTGAAGTGGGATTGTTGGCCTCATTGGGTCACCCGCCTCCCATACCTTATGTGTTCCACAAACAACACATCTATCCCTAGTATTAAATTTAAACCCATAAGGTATCTTTAAGAAAGATTTCTTTTCTGGCCATAAAATAGTTACTAACTCTTTTAATTGCTTCTTCGGTTTTGTGCTTTTATACTCATATTGCATTACAGCCCCGGCTGCTCTTGCATACTTTATTGGTGGTAAAAACGCATTGCCTACAGCAGCGTTTTGTGCGCCAATTAAACTTGGTGGTTGGTATTGCATACTCATTGTTTTTTCTCCTCCATAAATAAATAATAATAAACGCCGCTTGAATGATTTATTGATTTCATTAGTAATCCTCTATCATTGTTGTTATTCCTCTATATACCATTTCTGAATCTGATTTTGCACTTACTATATATTTATGACATGGTATACCTTTATCATTTAATCTTTGCATTCCATCTTGAAACGTATCAAATATTGGGTGATTCATTATATCATCATAAGGATATTTATCTTTCCAAAGGTCAAATTTGTTTGCCCAAACTCCTACTGCTATTGGATATTCACTTGATTTCTTTTTATTTTTCTTGTTAACAATATCCCAATAAGAAGAAATAATACAATCTACTAAAAACTTCCAACATAATTGTTGTTCTATATCTATATGTTTTGCTAAATGTCTATCGTCTATCATAAATATAATATATTTTACTTTTCTTGATTTCATATCTTGAAGCCACTCACCCCAATATAGACTTTCTCCCCCAATATCTGATGTTTTAATTGTATGAATATCTCCATCAATTTTAATTGTTTTTCTTAATGCTCTTTCTCTTCCAACTGTTCGTTGTTTGATTTCTGGCACATCTCCTCTAGTTCTTAATTGATGATGTAATGTTGTTTTTCCTACTTGTGTAGCACCATATATTCCAAAAGCATGAGGATTTATCTTTTTCCATAAAATTCCTACTTGTTCAATAACAAGAATTATAAAACCCGTCATTACAGACATTATGTATCCCTCATACTAAATGATGAATAAAGTCCCAAAAGCCCTCCCACATTGTTGTTACAGTATTGATACCCATCATAGCCAATATTTGACCTAATGCAAAACTCGATATACATCCTATAATTCCCCAAAAATAAAATCTAGCACGTAAGAACCAAACGTCTGCGGAATGCGCTCTTTGCATATCATATGCCAAAGAGGTTTCATCCATTCCAAAGGCTATAGCATCTAACATGTTTTCACTTACTGTTCAATTTCGGCTAAGAAAGATGGTGTTGTTGTTTTAGGCGTTTCTGCCACTGTTGGCTGTTGTTGTGCTGTGTATCCCCATTGTTGGTTATACTGTTGCAAACTTTGCCTAACCCTTTCTCTTTGCTGTTCATCTCTCGCCCTTTTTGTCCAGTATGCTGAAATGCGTCTATCTAATAAACTCATTTCGATATAGTCGTTTAAAGCAAGGTCAAAGACTGCTTTCATTACAAGTATTCCACCGATAGTCATCAATGAAAACACAGTTGCATGTGCATAATGAGAAAATGCTAAGAGATTCCCAAACTCTGCGTAAAAGAAAACGTTTACGCCACTAACTGCTCCAACGAACAGTATAGTCATTACTAATTTTGTATCTTTTTCTAACGCTGGCATTATTTCACCTAGTTATATTGAGCAGAAACTGATAATTGAACTTTAGTTCCTGCCCCACTAACTAGAACATATAACCCATCATTTACGATGGCCCCATGCATATCAAAGTCTAGATTTTCTCTAACTGCTCCAACATTAACTCTTTGAATTAACTTTCCATTAAAGGCTGATGCACCTGCACCATCAATAAAATCAACAGTCATTGCTGTTGTTTGATTATTGCTTACTTTAAGTGACATAATTCTTGCCTTACCAGTTAATAGTTGTTTAGCCTGTCTTCCTGCAACACTGTTGATAGTGCCATCTGTCGAACCAAAAACGTGCATTTTGCTTGTTGCTGAACCCAAAGTCATTTTACAATCTCCCCTCCTGTTTCACTCTAAACACGGTTCCCTTATTAAAGTTCGGAATCCTTTGTAGGCTTCTTAGCCTTTGGTGCTTCTTTCTTAGGTTCTTTCTTTTCTTCAATTGGAGGTTTTAACTCTTCTTTTTTAGGTTCCTTTTTAGCAGCAGGTTTCTTTGCTGGTGTTTTCTTTGCTGGTGCCTTCTTTGGTGTAGTCTTTCTACCAAATCTGGATGCTGCTTTTGGGAATGCTTTTTCTAAAGCCTCGTCTAGCCCCTGCCCGCCAAACTCCCTGTTTAACTGTCTAATGTGAAACTTGCGGTTCACTTTACTCAAAATCTCTTTATCTTCTGCATCTAATTTTATTTCCCAATCTGATGCGCCCATGTAAGTTAAAGCGTGAATCGGATGTATGTCTATGGTTTCTCCCCTCTTACAAGACATATCTTTAATCATTGAAATCTTAGGTTGATTTCCTATATATTTTATTTTAGCCATATAATCACCTTGTCGTGACCAATGACCCCCCGAAGGGGGCCAAAGGCCACATTACTACTCTTATTTAGAGTATTCCATAAACACGAACTCTAACAGTCGTATCAGTGATGTTTCCGGTTGCTGCTGCATTTGTCCCATCCATTGCTGTAAACAGCAAAGCAAAACTTGTACCACTTTCGTAAGCACCTGCGGCAGATACTTCCACGTCCACATCATAGGTTGCTGGGGCTTGATTACCCGTTATTAACACTGCATTGATACTGCTTAATCCAAGTGAAGCAGCAGTTACTACTTCTCCACCGGATGTTGCCTCAGTTACTACTAAAGCAGCATCAACAAGGTATTCATCACCATGTACTCTTGGTGTGGTCATACCTTTATGGTCTTTCAACAACGTTACTGTGTGTGCCATGCTTAATCACCTCATGCACTCGTTATGTTAGTTATCTTACCTTGTCCCTTGAAGAAAGAACACCCGGTTTCAGCAATGGTTCTATACATTGCTTGGTTTCCAAGGGTTCCAACACCGAATGGGTTTCCGTTGTCAATTCCGTCCTCAAAGTATTCAGTTGGCTTCATAACCGATAACCAGAGATGGTCTGTATCTAGAATAAGCATGTCGCTTAACTTGTTAGAACCTTGTCCGGTCTTAGGCATGTCCTTGCATGGAATCAAGGGTATGTCGTAGTATGTCGCTACTCTGAATCCTACCTCAGAACCCTTTACTCCCCTAACGCCGCCATGAGTGGGGATAATTTCCTTTCTATCCATAAACCTCTCTTGGCTCTGTAATAGGTCACCTAGATGCTGGATAGTATCATACCCAGTTAGGATAACCTTGGGGCTTCCTCCATTTTCCCTTATTCGCCTTAACATAGCGTTAAGGATGGTTAGGGTTAAAGGCCTTGCATCGTTTGAACCATAACTGTCACCATAGTCTACTTCTGCGTCCATAAAGGATTCATTGAACGCATTGTCAGCACCAATTTGTCTGTCTGTGTTTCCAAACAGTGTAACTAATTGGTTAATGATTCCACCGCTTGTTGATGCTCCGGTGTCTATCATGCTTGCATCCTCCATAGCCTCAATCTCCTTTGAAGAAGCCACTATCTTAAACAAAGAAGTATAGTTTGCAGTTACATCTATTACAGAAGAACCATCAGTCTGGTCATAGTTCTCAAGAGGCATTAATAGCATCTTGTTCTGTGCTTCAGCGTGATGCTTACCCATATCCTCACGGATTAAGGCTCTTAAATCACCAACGCCATCATCAATCTTAGCCATTTCTAAAGCCAGTTCTGTGAACTCAAACATGTGAGCAACAGTTTTCGGGCTTGTAAAGAGAGTGGTGTAAGTGGGTGCAATTGCAGGAATATCGGTTATTAACCTTGCATTCTCTGTTACACCACCAATCTTATCAATTCGTGGTGCGCTTCCACCTTGAGCACCTGTTCCAGTACCTGCACCTGAGTTAATTGTTGCAAATTGGCTTCCAGAACCACCTTCTGGCCTAGCAGTCATTATTCTCCACCCACTAGAAGTATAGGGTCTCTTTGAGAGCATAGCCAGTGCGTTAACCTCTTGGTTAAGCATTGACCAAACTTTCTTTCCATATACAACGTTGTATAGGTTGCCAAAACTGGCTACTGTTCCTTGTGGGGTTTCAGTACCGCCGTGTCCGGTATGTAAACCAGCAACGATACCTGCGCTCTTTAACAGGCTATTACCGCCCATACCGCCCCTACCACCGTAGGTTGCGGCCTCTAAATCTTTCATGGTTTTAACATAATTTGTTGCCATTCATTTCACCTCTCATACTCCGCAACTAGATTGTGTATTTCTCCCCAAGACATCTCAGATACGTCAATATCTGGGACTGAAATGGTTTGAGACTTAACAATCTCATCATTCGTGGTTTCTAGGCTCTTTCGGAGAGTAGCGAACTCCTCTCTTAATGCCTCAACCTCATTCTTTGCGTCATATTCGTTCTTTAAAACATCAGCCTTTCGTACTTCTGTTTCATGCTTGAAGCGAGCCTCAAATTGCTCCTTCAACGAGTCGTATACCATCTTTTCAAGTTGTTCTGCCTTGAAAGCATCATACGCCTTTTCTACATTAGCAGTAGAAAGGTCTAAAGTAGCGAATTCCTCATTATTCCACTCCTTATACAATGGGCCTACTTGCGGTGCTTGGGGTAGTTTCTTGCCTGCTGATTCCTCGCCTGCTAATCCTCCCTCAACAAAGCCTTCTGGCCCAGTCCTTCCTTTTGCCTCCGAATCGTAGTTAGACATACTAACCTCCGATTCGTCTTCATCACTACCCATATCGGCCATTGCCATTTCATTGTCAGGCTTCTTATAGTCGCCTGCTTCCTTTTCCTCATCAGTATCCATACTTTCGTATGAAGTACCCATTGAAGATGCTTTGGCTGCTTCCGCATCAGGGTCTTCTTCTTTTTGGAGTTCATTAACTTGCTTCATCAGCGCATTAATTTCTTCCAACGTCTTTTCCAACTTATCACTCATTGTATCACGTTCCTCCTTTAAAATATCAAACTTTGCTTCTGGGTTTATTCCTTTCTCACAAATCGTTACTTCATGGAGTTCTAACTTATCTATCTCATTATAGTCGCCTAATTCATTACTAGACTTTTTTCTTTTTGATAATGCTTGTCCACCTATACTAAATGAACGGAGAGTACCTTTTCTAATACCTCTTGAAATTTCTTTTGCCTTTTCTATATCATCTCGGAGTTTAATAACAACATAAAAGCCGACATCATCAACATGGGTTTTGTGTAAAGTACCATGTTTGTCTCTATATTGTTCTATTACCTCCCCGACCTGAACATTTGAATGGTTTGACATTACATTTCTGTATTTCTTTTCTCCCATGTATTTCTTTACTGATTCTTCTAATGCGGATAATGTTATTAAATCATTTTGTTTGTCTACTACTTCTATAGATGCATACCCACCAATAACTAATTCATCAGATTTTAATATGTTAAATGCTCCATCTGTATCAGATTTCAGTAAAACCGCTTCCGGCATGAAACCACTTCCTCAATTTACTATATGAAGTCCACGCTATTCGGGGATTTGCATGGTTAATTTCTTAAACCTATCCGTAGATAAATCCCACTTACCCTTGTCTTCTTTTATATCTAGCATCTCTTGCTTGTATCCTGTCCAAACTAACCATGTATCTTCTTCATTGACAGGTACAACCCTAAAGTGAAGTCTAGTGTCAAACTTGTCTCCATCTATTCTATATTCGTGATAACCGTCCTTTTGAACACCTAGTTCAATCTTCCCCTTATCTAGTAACTTCTTCCCCTTTATCCGAGTAGCAATTTCTGCTGGAAATTTACCAGCCTTTCCAAACAAATTGAATATATCTTCTGTGTCTTCAATGTCAATATTCCAAGCCTGTCTAGTCTTATTGACTTCAAACACTAAAGTAATATTATCGTCTTCAGTAGTCATTAACCTAAAGGTTCCAACTCTACTTTCTTCTTCATCTGTGTTTTTAGAAATATGGTTAGAATTAAATGTAAATTTTTCACCAGCCATAGGTATAAACTCATCTTGGTCATTCATCCAATTTTTTAATGTTTCAGCCCTATTGTCAAATAAATCCATAGAGTTTTCCTTTGTGTCTGGGTGCTCCTTAACAAATTCTAAAATTTCTTTTGTTGGTACACCTTCTTCATTAGGGTCTTTTTCTTTTAAGAATTGTTTAATTGCATTTCTAGCATCAGAAGATTTTGTTTTATTTATTTCAGTAATTTGGTCTTTCCAAGAATCCATATCTGCTAGAGCATTCTTTTCCATTAATGCATCTCCTTCAAAACCATAAATAGTAAATCCTTCATAATTACCTTTTAGTATTATTTCTGCTTCTCCATGAATACCATCTGTTATGATATACTTCTCAAGTGCTTCTTGAACATCATAGGCTAGTGATTTTCTACTATCCTTTGCTAATAACTCTAATGTGATTAATTTCTCTGGGGCTTCTACTTCTGGTATTTCAATAACTTTAGCAGAGAATAAACTATAGCCCGTTCCTTTACGCTTTACCTCATCTACCTTTACTCTAATGATTGCACCTACATCAACATTTTCTTTAGTGTTTAATGCTTTACCAACAGGTAGATATGTTTTACCATCTATTTCTTCACCACCATGTTCTCTTGTTTCTTCACCACTCAACGGGCCAACACCAACAGTATAGGAATACAAGTTAGATTTAGTTTTCTTTTTGTTCAAAACAATAACATCTAAATCAACAAACTTCTTCCATTTAATCCACTTGGGGTTTTTCTTATTACCTATGTAATAAGTAGATTCTATATCTTTAATTACAACTCCTTCTGAGGTTCTTGATTGCATAATATCTTCACTATATTTTTTAACCTCTGCCAAAGAATCAGCAATGCGAGTATTCTTTTTATTTGGGAAACTTAATTCATCTGATGACTGTTGAGAAAATTGATAGAACAAAATGTTTATTCTTTCTCTAAGTGGGTCATCAGCAATATTCTTATCTTCGTGATGCATTATATCAAAGACTCTTGCCTTTAGTTTAGCATCTTTATATTTATTCTTAAATAGATGTGCGATAGTATCTGCTCTATGTAGTGGTTCATCTTTATCATACAAAATTAACTCTGCATCTAATATTAAATCACCAAATTGTTTAGCCTTTAATCTTTCAACAACATCTTTACATTTTTTTGTTATGTCTTTTTCATTATAGGTATAGATTTTGATGTTCTCATCCATCTTGTGTATTTGTATTCTGATTCCATCGTATTTCTCTTGAACCACCCACTCTCCACTAAACCCTTTTAATTCTTTTATATCATTTATTTCAAATATTCTATACATTGGTTTGTTAGGAACGATAAAATCTATTTCTGCTTTTTCTTCGTCACTTTTCTTTAAATCCATAGCAATTAGTTTCTGCCAATTTTCTTCTGTGTTTCTCTCTAGATATACCTTTTCTAATAATTCTAATGCTGGCCTAAACTTTGGTTTTACCTTTGATGTGTCAACGTCATCACCATAATGTTCTATAATGTATGTAGTAATGTCATCCAATGCTAAGTCTAGCCCCACCGCACCTTCTGTGATGGTATCGGGAGAAAGCCCATTTTTCTCCCAAGATTCTTCATCAATACTATGCGCGTGTGACCGTAGGGCATAGTGTATGAATATAGCATATATAGAGGGCTTCGATACTAAATTTTGTATGACTTTATCCCCCATTTGTTTAGCAAACGGGTCATTCAATTCATCAGAATTAAAGCGCAGAGTTTTGATTTGTTTCCACAAATCTCTAGCCTGATGAGATTCTGGATTCATTACTTCTTTTTGGAAAACTATCTTTTCATCAAGATACTTCTTCATTTCTCTTGAGAAATCATTTAGCCCATCAAAATCTTCTCTAATTCTTTTAATTGATTTTTGCCAATCCTTTGCAAAACCTTTAGGGTCTTCTCTTGCTGATAAATAATTATATCTAACGTCTTCATAGAAGTTTAGGACACGCTTCGCTAACGAAGGTTTCTTCTTATCAAAGACACCAGATAGGGGCATATTTACCCCTCTATTTCATCTCTTATCTTTGTCTTCTCTTCATCGCTTCCCTTTGCATCAGGAACCTTAGTGGCCTTTGGTCGGCTTAACTTAACGGTCTCACCAGTTAAATCATCCTCGTTGAAATCATCCTTGTTACCAAGTAATTCAACAGCCTTTTCAGTTGCCTTTAGCAGAAGTTCTGCTATCTTTTCTTCTTTTGTTACTTTTTCTGGCATTAATAACCACCTTCCAATTTACTCATCATTGCACCGATTTCATCCCAATCCATCTTAGCAATAGCATCTACATCTGTGGCAGTATCACCAGCAGACATAACTGGAGTAGGAGTATCTACAACAACATAACCTGATTTCATTAACAGGTTGTCTTTATCATAAACTGCTCTTTCCAGTTCATTTACTTTGTCAACTAATGTCTTTAACAACATTAACATTTCACTTTCGTCACTCATCTTTCTCATCTCCTAAATCGCCTTTACTCTTTGGATATACCATCCCTCGTAATTGACGATATAGAATCTCATAGTCCTTTCTCATTTCAGCAGCCCTAGCAACCAAATCAGTATTTCTTTCTTCAAAGGAATTCATTTTCTTTTGCATTGATTTTGATTTATTAGTATCTAGAGTATTTAATTCATCTAGTAAATCTCCTAGTTTAGTAAAGTCTTGACCCATATATTCACTAGGTTGTACGGACTGTAATACCTTTTTAATTTTCTTTTTTTGTTTAGGCGTTGCCTTATCTAGCATAGGGCTGTTTGCCTTTCTTAATATGCGTTCCCATGTCATTTACCGTACCTCTCATTTAATTCTTTTACTTTAGCCCTTAGTTCATCAATATTCATACCCGGTGTTATTCTAGTAGGTTCTGTCTTTTTTCTTTCTGCTGCTACTTGTTCCATAAATTCATCTACTTCAGCAGTATCTTCTTGTTCTGGTTTTGCACCGGGTCTATCATCCATCTTCTTTCTTTGTAATCTGCGCCTCAACTGTTCTTGTTTCTTACGCTTTTCTTTAATTTCTTTAA
>MDTG01016493.1_pt1 | contig 32224 bp, 29 predicted proteins | sample 811421 | NCBI WGS metagenome assembly MDTG01 (sample SAMN05326645, study PRJNA326480) | marine metagenome | isolation source: seawater | place: Pacific Ocean: South East | collected 2011
GGATTTCCGGTACTATTGCCGCCCGTGGAGGGATGGCAGAGCGGTTGAATGCACCGGTCTTGAAAACCGGCGAAGGTGAAAGCCTTCCCAGGGTTCGAATCCCTGTCCCTCCGCCATATAAACAAAACCCGGCCTTGCGCCGGGTTTTTTGTTTGTGTCCGCACAGACACAGTGCCGCGGATAATCCGGCTCTTGCGCCCATCAGCCCCCTGCTGCAGGGGGCGGGACACTCTCGTTGGGAGCAGCATCTAGCCTAAACAGCCGCGAGACTCGCGAGCATGGTCCATGCGAGTAACAGCGTCTGCTTGCCGGATTACAGCCTGCAACGGCGCGGCCTGGTTCGCCGTTTTCAGGGTAATGTACTTTATTTCGGCAGCCGAGCTTGGGGCTGAGCCTGAACTAATGCGGTGACCTAGATGAAAAGAAGCGATGTACAGGCAAAACAGGCGGAAGGCCTGTTGTTTGACACCTATCTGATGGCCAATCCGGCGGCCACTCAGGAGTGGATCATTTTTTTCAAGAAAGGTGCCGGCCGCGGATTCTTCTTGGTTGATGAGAATGACGACGTACTGTCGTTCTCTCTACTGGACGATGCTGTTGCAGAGCTGCGCAGCCTCGGCGTTAAGCGAGTCGAGCTGCATATCTGACGCCGCCCATGCGCGTCAATTGCCGCGTAGCTGTTCGAGCACGACCCTGAGTGCAGCTGCTTGATCGCTGCATTTGCCCAATGTCAGACGGCAGTAGAAATCTCGGAGAGCTGAGCGCCGGAGCTCCGGTGACCATTTCCTACAAAGGTGCCATGCCTGGCCTGCCGAAGCATCTGACCGCATACGCTGTCACCAAGGCCGGGCTGGCTCACCTGGCTGAAGGGCTGCGCGCCAAGCTGCTCGGCCTGCCGATTATGGTCAGCAGGGCTATAACCGGGAAAGCGCTTTGTCCCGTCCCCATTCAGTAACCTGTGGCGGGATTCTCCTGCATGACCAAAGAGACGGACAGATGCCCAAGCAGCAACACTGCAAAGTCGACTCAGACCAGACGTCCCGCCGCTACAACGACTGGCGGCCCGCTCGGCTGGGCGCAATGCTGGTATCGCTCGGTGCTGCCGTGCGCGCGGCTGTGAGCGGCACGCTGCGCCCGGCGTTGCCGGAGTACCCGGAGTCCGCCCAGTTTCGTCATCAGCGTTTTCGCAACGAGGTGTCGCGTGAGCCGATGACACTGCGTCAGGGGCTGGCGGTGTGGCGCGATTTCATCTTCAACAAGCCCGCCGGGACTGTGCCGGACCGGCCCATCCCGGTGCAGCCTTTGACTCAAGCTGACCTGCTGGCCGCACCTGACAACAGCGTTTGGCGTCTGGGGCACTCGAGTCTGCTGCTCAAGTTGAATGGCGATTTCTGGTTGACCGATCCGGTATTCAGTCAGCGTGCCTCGCCGGTGCAGTGGTTCGGGCCCAAGCGCTTTCACGCGCCGCCAATCAGCATAGAAGAGCTGCCGCCGATCAAGGTTGTGGTGCTCTCGCACAATCACTACGACCACCTGGACCATGCCGCCATCCGTAAGCTGCAACATAAGGTTGAGCACTTCATCACGCCGCTAGGCGTCGGTGCGACCCTGATACGCTGGGGAGTGCCGCCGGGTAAGGTCCGCGAGCTGGACTGGTGGAGTGAGGTGACCATTGCAGGGGTTCGAGCCACTGCCACGCCGGCGCAGCATTTTTCCGGGCGCGGATTTTCTGATGGTAACCGCACCCTGTGGTGCTCCTGGGTGCTGCAGGCCGCGGACTGCAAGCTGTTCTTCAGTGGCGACACCGGGTACTTCGACGGGTTTCGCGAGATTGGCGAGCGCCTCGGGCCGTTTGATGTGGCGTTTATGGAAACAGGCGCGTACAACCCGCGCTGGCAATACGTGCATATGTTGCCGCAGCAGACCCTGCAGGCGTTTCTCGACCTCAAGGCCAAGTGGTTGTATCCGATTCACAACGGCACCTTTGACCTGTCCATGCACACCTGGGAAGACCCGTTCGAGCAAATCACTGACCTGGCCAAGCAGCAAGGGGTGGCGCTGACCACGCCACAGATGGGCGAACACCTGCAGCTGGCAGCGCCGCATACTGGCCGCGCCTGGTGGCGGATGACCAAGATAGGCGCGGCACGTCCTTAGTCTGTCTTACTTGCCTTCCAGATGCTTGGCGTTCAGCTGACGCAGCCGCTCGCTGCCGTCTTCGGCCTGAGCGGGCAGGGTGGTCATAAACAGGGCGGACAGGGTCGCGGCAATCAGGTATTTCATCGTTGCATTGGCTCCAGGTGAGGGCACGGCGACGGTCGCCGCGTTACCTGCGCCACAATAGGGCGGTGGCACCGTCGTCAACATGACCCGCAGATTACGCTGTTGTCATCTTGTCCGTGCCAGGGAACACCAGCTCAAAACGCACGCCGTTCCCCTCGTTGCACACCCTGGCGTGGCCGGCATGCTGACGCATGATCGCCTGCACAATGGCAAGTCCCAGACCGCCGGTGCTGCCCGGCGCGCTGCGAGATGGATCGGCACGATAGAAGCGCTCGAATACATGCTCCAGGTGCGGCTGCTCGATGCATGGGCCCTGGTTGTACACCGCGACAACGCAGTGCTCAGCGCTATGGACGCTGCTGATCGTGATGGCGCTGCCAGCGTCTGCGTAGCGGATAGCGTTGGCTATCAGGTTGGCGAGTGCCCGGGTGAGCATCTCCTGGTCCGCGTATAGCGTACCCGCGCACTGGTTGACCAGCGTCACTTGCTGCTCGTCGGCCATGCCCTCGAAGTACTCGTTCAGGCGATCCGTCAGTTCGACCAGATCGACGGGCCGGCAATTCAACGCTGGTGTTGCCTGCTCACTCCGCGCCAGAAAAAGCAGGCTATCGATCATCCGCGCCAGGCGTTCAAATTCTTCCAGGTTGGAGTCCAGTACCCGTTCGTACTCCTCGATGGTGCGCGTTTTGCTCAGGACCAGCTGAGTCTGTCCCATCAAATTATTCAGCGGGGTACGCATCTCGTGCGCCAGATCGGCCGAAAAACGCACCAGTTGCTGATAGCCGTCATCGATACGGGCGAGCGCCTGGTTGAGGTTCTGCTCAAGCCCGTCGAGCTCGGCGTAGGGACTGCCTGCGTCGAGCCGGGTGTGCAGCCGACCGGCATCCAGCTCCATCGCCTGCGTGGCCAGTTTGCGCAAGGGGCGCAGCCCGCGCTGGCTGATCAGCGCAGCCAGCAGAAAACTCAGTAGGCTGCCGCAGAGCAGAGCCATCAACAGGTTGTTGCGGTAGGCCGCCAGCATGTTGTTGCGCTCGCTCAGCAGATGCCCGGCGACCAGCGTCAGGCTGTCCCCATGGATGAAGCTCTGTTGTGCGACCAGCCGATAGGGTAGTGCACCTGACCGCTCATCAAAGCGCGGTTGAGCCGTGGCTCGCAGACTGGGCAAAGGCAGGGAGCGAGGGTTGATACTGATCAGAACCTCGCCTGCGCTGTTAAGCACCCAGAGGAAATGCTCGGTGTTACCGAGCATATTGGCATACAGCTCGGGGCGTTCTCGCAATTGCGGTATATCCGGCGTATCGCGTAGCAGCGCCTCCATGCGATCGAGCCGACCGAGCAGCGTCTGATCGTCGCGCCAGGCGATTTCCTGCTGCAACGAGCGATACAGATACAGGCCGATGCCTCCGAGTAACAGCAGGCTGACCAGGGCGAAGGCCAACGCCAGGCGCAGGCTGAGTGAGCGACGCCAGCGGCTCACGGCACGTCGTCCAGTTTGTAGCCCATGCCACGCACGGTATGCACCAGTTTCAGCGGGAAAGGGTCGTCCAGCTTGGCCCGCAGCCTGCGGATGGCGACATCAACCACGTTGGTATCGCTCTCAAAATTGATGTTCCAGACCTCGGACGCGATGCGGCTGCGCGACATGACTTCACCCGGGTGGCTGATCAGTAGATGCAGCAGGGCGAACTCTCTGTTGGTCAAGTGAATGCGCTGACCAGCGCGATGGACCTGGCGGCGCAACACATCGACCTGCAGGTCTGCCAGTCGATAGAACTCCGTCTCACGCATTGGCGCACGCCGCAGCAGGCTGCGCACGCGCGCCAGCAACTCAGCGTACGAGAAGGGCTTGATCAGATAGTCATCAGCTCCCAGCTCAAGGCCCTTGACCCGGTCCTCGACGCTGTCTCGAGCGGTAAGGAACAGCACCGGCATATCGCCGCGGCTGCGAATCAGGCGCAGCAGTTGCCAGCCGTCCATGCCGGGCAGCATGACATCGAGTATGACCAGGTCGAAATGCGCCTCTTCAATCAGATGGCGAGCGTCCAGGCCATGCAGTGCGGTTTCGACCTGAAAGCCGGATTCGCTTAAGCCGCGCTGCAGATACTCGGCTGCTTTGGGTTCATCTTCTGCCACCAGAATGCGCATCGTGTCCTCCTCATACAGGTGCACAGAGTAGAGCCAAGCGCGCGGGATGCCCATTACAAAAGCGTGATCTGCCGGCAATGCTGGCGACAGCCCCACAGCGGCAGCATGGCACCGTGCTTGAGCAACCAAGGAGATCTCGCAATGCACCGATCCAAACTCGTCGTCGCGCTGGTCGCTGGCCTGGCTGCCGCGGCAGCGCATGCCGGAGCAGAGGGTGTCGCCAGTCGCGCCGATCTGACGCTGTCGCTGGCAAACCAGTTGGCTGACGCCACCCTGGCTGACTGTCACGCCCGTCAACGGACGGCCGTTGTCGCGGTGGTTGACCGTGCCGGCCAGCTGGTCAGCCTGCAGCGCGATGACAATGTCGGCCCACACAACACCGTAGCAGCCCAACGTAAAGCGTTCACCGCGCTTTCGACCAAGACGCCGACCTTGCTGCTGGCCGAGCGCGCCCGGAGCAACCCGGATGCAGCCAATCTGACGACGCTGGACGAACTGCTGCTGTTGGGTGGTGGCGTTCCGGTGGTGGTGGATGACGTCGTTATCGGCGCACTGGGCGTCGCTGGCGCCGGCGGCGGAGAAACCGACCAGGCCTGCGCCCAGAGCGCAATCAACAGTGTATTTACCGCGCACTAACGCGCTTGCCACCTATCAGGAGAGACTTGATGAACCCCATGATCAACACTGTCGGGGCCGCACTTCTGGCCACCATGAGCACGCTGGCTGCCGCCGCCGATAACCCGCTTAGCGTTCATGTGCTGAATCTGGAGAACGGTCTGCCGTCGCCGGATGTGATGGTGACGCTGGAGCGCCTGCAAGGTACCCAGTGGCAGTCGCTCAGCGAGGGCGTCACCAATGAGCAGGGGCGTATCACCGGGCTGTACCCGGAGGGCCAGCATTTGACTGACGGCACCTACCGGGTGACCTTCAAGACCGGCGACTGGTTTGCCCAGCAGCAAGCCAAAACCTTCTTCCCGGAAGTACCGGTGATTTTCGAGGTCGATGCCTCCGTACCCCATTACCACATCCCGCTGCTGCTCAGCCCCTACGGCTTCTCGACGTATAGAGGTAACTGATTGGGGCTGCGGCACCGGGATGTTGCCGGTGCCGCGTATCATGATTGCCGGCGAATCAGATAGATTCCTGCGATGACCAGCGCGGTGCCCGCCAGCTGTACCCAAGTCAGCGGCTCGGCCAGCAGCAACCAGCTGAAGAAGATGGTCATCACCGGGCCAAGCATACCCACCAGTACGGTCGGTCCGGCGCCAATGCGCTGGATGGCGCCGGACTGGAAGAAGATCGGCAGCACAGTCGAAAACAGCGCCATCGCCGCGCAATACGCGTAAATCGGCAAAGGCTGAATCAGGTCACTGATTGGGTTGGTGACCAAAAAATGCAGCTGAGCGGCCAAAATCGACACGATCAGCGCCAGAATCGAGAAGCGCGCCGCCCCCAGCTTGCCAATGGATACCTCCGCAAAGGCGGTGTAGCAGGCATACGAAACGGCCGATGCGAATACCAGCGCAGCGCCAAGCCATGGCGCTGCGCTGTCTCCGGCCAGTTGATGATCGCTGACAAACACCAGACTGACCCCCGCGTAGCAGAGCAGCAGCGCAGCAATCAGCTGCGGGCTGGCCTTTTTGTCGAGAAACAGCAAGCCAATGAGGATGGTGATGGTCGGGTAGGTAAACAGAATCACCCGCTCCAGACCGGCAGAAATGTACTGCAGACCGGCAAAGTCCAGAATCGATGCGCCGTAGTAACCGGTCAGCCCCAGAAAAACCAGCAGCGCCCAATCCTTGAGAGTAAGTGCCGGCCCGCTACGCAGATAGGCGTAGCCGCTGAGCAAAAACAGCGGCAGGGAAAACAGCATGCGCAAGGAGAGCAGGGTGATTGCATCAACGGGCGCACTGAGGTAGGCGAGCTTGACGAAAATCGCCTTGAAGGAAAAACCGAATGCTGCCAGGACGGCAAGCAGCATGCCGATCTGGCGGGGCGTGAGTGGCGTGCGGGTCATGGAGCGCTCTACGAATTGTGTTCAATAGTTTGGATGCTATGTCACTGAAGGCTCCTGTAGAATTGCGCTTTCCCTAAACCAGCGTTCGTATTTTCCGAATTCATATGAAATACAGCCTGACCGATTTGCGTCTTTTCATCGCCATTGCCGAATGCCAGAGCCTGACCCACGGCGCGGAGCGGGCCTTTCTCGCGCCGTCATCAGCCAGCCATCGCATCAAGCTGCTCGAGACCTCGTTAGGCACCTGCTTGCTGCGTCGCCGGGCCCGCGGTGTGGAGCTGACCCGGGCCGGTGAAATCTTTCTGCGTCACGCGCGCCAGGTGTTTGCCCGTCTGGAACAGATGCACTCGGACCTGGCGCCTTTTGCCGAAGGGGTGCAGGGCCATGTGCGGCTGTGGGCCAATACCCATGCGATTCACAGCTATCTGCCGAATGACCTGGCGTCCTTCCTGGCCAGGCACCCCCAGGTGAGCGTGAATCTGGAGGAGCACACCAGCTCGGATATTCTCGCCGCAGTTGCCCGTGGCGATGTCGAGATCGGCATCATTGCCGGCTATGACGACTATTCCGAGGTGGACTTGCTCGCTTATCGTGCGGACCGTCTGGTGCTGATTACCGCTCCGGACCACCGCCTGGCCGGCGCGCAGTCGCTGCGCTTCGCGCAGGTCATCAGTGAGCCCTTTGTCATGCTACACACCGGCTCTGCCATCCATACCTTCACCATGAACACGGCCTCCAGCATGGGCTCGCATCTGAACGTGCGGGTGCAGGTCAACAGTTTTGAGGCGGTGTGCCGCATGGTGGCTGCCGGTGTAGGTATCGGCCTGGTACCCCGTGAAGCGGTAAAACTGTCGGGCCGCCAGCCTGTATCAATCATTGAAGTGGAGGATGACTGGGCGCAACGCGACCTGAAGATCTGCACCAGCCGCAAGACACCTATTGCTCCGTTTGCCCACGCGCTGATCGATCATTTACTGGCTGAATAGGCTGTAAACAGTGCGCCATTCAGTCCGGTAATTGGCAGGATCGCCGGTACTCCGGCGGTTTTCAGCAGCCTGGACAGCTCTACAATAGGGCGTGGCAGCGCCCCTACGGGTGTGCGCTGCGATCTCATCGTTCAGGTCCGCCGTGCCTCCTCGAGTGCCGGCCGATAAAGACAAGAGAGGGCGAGCATGAGTCAGCGCGTGTTATCAGGCGGCAGCGACTATCTGAAAAGCGGTTACGCCAAGACCTATCAATCGACCGCAGGCACGCAGGAGGCCGTCGACAGCGCCGAGCTGGATCGCCTGCACGACGGTTTGCTGCGCGATGGCTCTGTGATTCTGCAGCGTATCGTGCCCGAGGAGCAGATTGATCGCATCAGTGCCGAGCTGCGCGAGCTGCTGCCCGACAGCTGCGGTCGGAACGGATTTGAAGGCACCTTAACCCAGCGCATTTACGCGGTCATATCCAAGACCCTGGCCTGCAACCCGCTGGTGGAGCACCCGCTGGTGCTGGGGTTGCTCGATCGGGTGCTGGCGCCGAACTATCTGCTCTCGCAGCTGCAGGTGATCAACATTCTGCCCGGCGAGCGTTCGCAGCCGCTGCATCATGATGATGCTTTTTACCCCGTGCCGCGTCCGCGCCCGCATTACGGCGCTGCAACCATCATTGCGATGGACGACTTTACGGCCGATAACGGCGCGACCGTGGTCATTCCGCGCAGCCATACCTGGGACGGTCACGCGCCGACGCCAGAAGACTGCGCACAATCCATCCCGGTGATCATGCCCAAGGGGTCAATGGTGCTGTTTCTCGGCACGTTATGGCATGGCGGCGGGGCAAATCGCAGCACAGCATCGCGTCTGGCGGTGACGGCGCAGTATTGCGAACCCTGGGTACGGCAGCAGGAAAACTTCAGTCTGTCAGTCCCGCTGGCGCGTGCCAGCGAGTGCAGCGCGCATATGCAGCGGATGCTGGGCTACTCGATTCATCCACCATTCATGGGCATGGTCAACGGCATGCACCCGCGCCGCCTGCTCGATGAAACATCCTGATTATCAGCCAGTTATAAAACCTATTTAAATAAGCGCTCACAATTATGGCAACTGAAGGCTTGATATACCCGTTGACGACACCTGCGTTGGGATCTGCGCTGGAAATCCAGCCCGGCGTACTGTGGATTCGCATGCCGCTGCCGTTTCGGCTGGACCATGTAAACCTCTGGGCGTTGCGTGATCGTGACGGCTGGACGGTCGTAGACACCGGTGTCTGGACCAAGCACGCGATGGCTACCTGGGAGCACCTGTTTGACACGATGCTTGGCGGCCTGCCAGTTACCCGCGTGATTTGTACCCACCGCCACGCGGACCACGCCGGACTGGCCGGTTGGCTGGCAGAGCGGTTTGGCTGTCAGCTGTGGATGCCCCACACCGAGTATCACGCCTGTAACGCCTCGCGGCTGCAGGGCCGAGAGGCACCCGACTCGGAGCTGGAGTTCTATCGCCGTGCGGGGTGGAACGAATCCGCGCTGGCGTCCTTCCGCAACAGCTATGGCGGCATCACCAGCCTGGTACACCCGTTGCCTGAGATCTTCAGGCGAATCAGCGACGGCGATGTCATTGTGGTAGGAGATCATCGCTGGGAGGTCATCGTCGGCCAGGGGCACACCGCCGAACACGCCTGTCTGTACTGTGCAGAACTGGCGCTGTTCATCTCCGGCGATCAGGTGCTGCCGCTGATTTCCTCCAACGTATCCGTGCTGGCGCGCGACCCGGAGGGCAACCCCTTGGGCGAATGGATGACCTCAATGCTGCGCATTCGCGACCTGGTCAACGATAGCGTACTGGTGCTGCCGTCGCATAACGAGTGCTTCGTGGGCTTGCATGCGCGCATCAATGATCTGGTCGACACGCAACAGCAGTTGCTGGGCAAGCTGCAAGACCAGTTGCAAGAGTCGCATCGCAGCGTCGATGTCTTCGAGTGTCTGTTTGGCCGACCCATCGGCATGGGCGACGGTATCGTGCTGTCCCTGGCCACCGGCGAAAGTCGCGCCAATCTCAACTGCTTGATCGCCGAGGGCAGGGTAGAGATGGAGCGCGACGCCAACGGGGTGGAGTGGTATCGCGCTCGCACCTGAGCTTGCTCAGGCTCCTAGGACGTACCACACGCGCTCTGCGCGGGAGCTCAAGCAACAAATGCGTGCTTGAGCACTCGCCCCCTTGGCCCGCTCAGGGCTGTCGGCGGAAGAACAGAGTGACCTGACCCAACTCGACACCAAACTTGAGCATGCTGGAGCGATTGATCAAGGTGTCTTCGTCCATCAGGTACATCCAGTCGTCAAAGGTCACGACATAGCTGGTGTCATCCACCGGCAGGTTGAGCTCATAGCGCCAGCGCAGCGCATTGCCCGCCAGTTCACCAACCGCCGTGCCAATCACGTCGTCCGCAGTCCCCAGCCAGCGATCCTCGCCGTCAGGCGTCAACGTCCAGACGCGCCGCTGGGTCGTGCCATCGCTGTAGACAAAGCGCTCATCAAGAATCAGACGATCCCCCTCACGGTAACTGTTGATGTCGACGTGAAAGCGCTTGATGACCTTGCCGCTGCGGTCCTGAAACATGCCCCAGGCCTGGACGGGCCGGTCGAAGAAGGCAAGCAGATCCAGCTTCGGTTGCTCGGAAGCATAGTCATCAACCTTGACGCTGCCACAACTGGCCAGCCAGACACAGCAGAAAAGCACCAATAGCCGCTTCATATATCACCTCGTTTCGGGAATTCAATTGCTGCAAACGCCGCGACCGGTACGCATGGCACCTATCGGGCTAAAATACTGTACAAGCACAATATAACGTACAACTAGGGTATAGGTTTTACAGTATCCGAGCCATCAGGCAGACGACCGGACGAAGGATAGGCAATAGCGAGGTTGCTGGCAGATAGCTGCAAAAGCCGACAGGCTGCCTGAACATCGCCAGCGTTAACGCGTTCTGATGCGTCCTAGGCGCGCACGCATGGCGGCACTGGCAGCTGGGCCGGGTTGTACCGTGCAGTGCGCAGGCGCAAGGGTACGGCCGTCGTCCGGGTCAGTAAATGTCAGTTGCAGACGTTTGCCGCTCTGTCGCTCCACCACCTGAACGCTTTCGCCCCCGGTGGCGTAATGGCGATTTCCCCAGTCGACAAATGCCATCAGTACCGTCGCGAAGTCCTCACCCTTGGCGGTCGGAACATACTCGTAGCGCAAGGGGCGCTGGCTGTAGGGCACGCGTTCAAGCATGCCGGCTTCGACCAGTGCCGTCAGCCTGCGGGTCAGCATGTTCGGCGCTATGCCCAGACTTTGCGAGAACTCGTCGAACCGTCTAAGACCCTGTAACGCGTCGCGCATCAGCAACATGCTCCACCACTCACCTACCTCATCCAGGCTACGGGCGATGGGGCATTCGGCGTTGCTGAGCTTGGTGCGTTGCATGGTCTGTTCCGTCGATCTGCATTCTGAGCTGGATCAAAATGTTACTTTTATTATGATAGTAACGTCTATCTGCCGTTGGACTTTCTCGAAACTAAGGAGCAGGACTCTGATGAACAAGCGCATTGTGGTCACTGGCATGGGAGCGGTCTCGCCGCTGGGAACCGGTGTGGATACCGTCTGGCAGCGCCTGATAGCAGGCCAGTCCGGCATCCGCTCGCTGCCGGAGGAACTGATCGGTGACCTGGCTGTTCGCATTGGTGGCCAGGTACCGGGTGTTGAGCAGGATCCTGAAGGCGGGTTTGATCCAGACCGTTACCTGCCGGCAAAAGAGCAGCGCAAGATGGACCGCTTTATCCTGTTTGCCGTTGCCGCCGCGCAGGAGGCACTCAACCAGGCCGGCTGGGCACCGCAGGACAATGAAGGCCAGGAGCGTACCGCGACCATCATCGCTTCAGGCACCGGTGGCTTTCCGGCCATGGTGGAGGCCGTCCGCACCACCGACAGCAGAGGGCCGCGCCGTCTGTCACCGTTCACTATTCCTGCTTTTCTCTGCAACATGGCGGCTGGACATATTTCCATCCTGCATGGTTTCAAGGGCCCGCTGGGAGCGCCGGTTACCGCCTGCGCTGCCGGCGTGCAGGCCATTGGCGATGCGGCGCGGATGATTCGCGCAGGGGAAGCAGACATTGCCATTGCCGGCGGCGCCGAGGCGTGTATTCATCGCGTCAGTCTGGGCGGCTTTGCCGCGGCGCGAGCATTGTCCGGCAGCCACAGCGATGCCCCGGAAAAAGCCTCACGCCCCTTCGATCAAGCTCGTGACGGGTTCGTCATGGGTGAGGGCGCCGGGCTACTGGTGATCGAGTCGCTGGACCATGCACTGGCACGCGGCGCAACCCCCATTGCGGAACTGGTGGGCTACGGCACCAGTGCCGACGCGTATCACATGACCGCAGGGCCGGAAGATGGCAGCGGCGCACGTCGGGCGATGGAGCAGGCGCTCAAGCAGGCTGGGGTCAGCTCGGATCAGGTGCAATACTTAAACGCTCACGCCACGTCGACACCGGTCGGTGATCTGGGTGAACTGGCAGCCATCAAGGCGTTGTTCGGTGAGGGCGCAGCTCCGGCGATCAGTTCCACCAAGTCCGCAACAGGCCACCTGTTGGGTGCGGCGGGCGGAATCGAGGCGATCTTCACCGTGCTGTCGCTGCGCGACCAGTTAGCCCCAGCCACCCTGAATCTGGACAACCCGGACGAGGCCGCCGCCGGGCTGGATCTGGTGCGCGGCAGCGCGCGGGCCATGCCAATGGAGTACGCATTGTCGAACGGGTTCGGTTTTGGCGGGGTCAACGCCAGCGTATTGTTTAAACGCTGGCGTTAAGGTGGCACTGATCAACTCCACACGCCCTCTGCGAGCCTCACGCGTGTAGGAGCAAGCCGTGCTTCGGGGCATTCAGGCCTACCCGCACCCTGTGTTGTGGTTCCCGACATGCCTTCGAAACCACGCCTTGATTGCGGATCGATCTGAGCGCCAGAGCGCATGCGGACTTAGTCAGTGCTTGCGACTGGTTCATGTGCGCAAGGAAAAGGTGGCCGCGATGGCAGAGGGAAGTGTGATTGTCAGTGAAGACGACAGCTTGGGCGCCGCCGTTGTGGTGCGGCTTGCGTACCCGCATCAGATTGTCGAAAGTGATGGCATGCTGCAACGGGGGCTGGGGCCGGAACTTGCCGCAGCCGCGTGCGCTGCAGAAGGGCTGTCGGCCATCGCCTCGCCGCTGTCCGAGCGCCGACTGAGTGAACTCTTTTTGCGCCTTGGTCAAACAAGCTCGCAGCGCCGGCAATTGACCGTTCTGGTCAGGCAACGCTGGGTTTTGATTTCCTTCGAGGGCGGCAGGCCGCAGGCTGACAGGGTGAAACTGTACCTGCAGGATGTGACGCCACTTAAACTCTACGAGCGCGCGGATAACCAAGCGGAACACCGCCTGGTGACGGCATTGGAGACGGCCTGCGTTGGCGTGTGGGAGTGGAATCCGGGAGCGCCAAGCATCACGTTGTGCATGCGCGCCGCCACCTGGCTGGGCATTGGCAACCGGACCTGTGAGTTGCCATTCGACACCTGTCTTAAACGCATTCATGCTGCCGACCGCCCGCGAGTGCGGGCGGCTGCGGCAGCGTGTGCCACCCCTCGTGCGGTCAGCGAGTTGCACGAACTGGAGTTCCGCATCAAGGCTGCAGACGAGCAATACCACTGGGTGGTGCTGGCCGCCGCCTCGCTGCCGCGCACGGAGCAAAGCGAGTTCGCCCGTATCACTGGCAGCATTCGCGATACCACGCTGCATCGCCAACTGAAGCAGTCGGACGCCAGACAGCAGGAGCTGATGTCGCTCGCCGCCGAGGTACAGCAGGCGTTTCTGGTTGATCAAAGCCTGGTCGCGGCCTGCGACCGACTGTTTGATCCACTGCTGGAAATTACCGACAGCCGACTCGGCTTCATCGGCATTCTGTGTACCGGCGATGACGGCGCGCAGTACCTAGAAGTGCCCAGCATATCCAACATCAGCTGGGACGAGGCGAGCCGTGACTGGTACAACTCGCATCGAGACGAGGGCCAGTCACTGCGCTTTCATTCGCTCAACAACCTGTTCGGCCACGTGGTGACCCACAACACCATCGTCTGTACCGAGACGGTCAACATGCACCCGGCCAGCCGCGGCCAACCCCAGGGCCACCCGCCCATTCACAATTTCCTGGGTATCCCGCTGCGCTTCGACGGGCAGGCTGTGCGTTACGAACAGCACATTGCACTTGCCGTGATGGATGTCGACTTCTTCAAATCGGTCAACGACAAATACGGCCATCAGGCCGGCGACAAGGTCCTACGGGTCTTTGCAGACACCCTGAGCGACGCCGTGCGCCGCTCGGACGTGCACGCCCGGGTGGGTGGCGAGGAATTCGCGGTGCTGCTCGCCCAAACCAACGAGACTGACGCAGTCGATGTGCTGGAGCGCTTTCGCCGAACCCTGGAAAACACCCTCATTGCGCTGAACGACGGCATGGAGATCAGCATCACTGTCAGTATCGGCTACTGCGACTTCTTCGATGGCCTGCACGATGTCGACCACTGGTTCAATCTGGCCGACCGCGCGCTCTACCAAGCCAAGGCCCAGGGGCGCAACCGGATAATCAAGTGGGTGCCTGACCCGATCGCCCGATGACTGCCCGAGCACCGGAGCAGGCTACTCGCCTTGCTCCGCGGGTGTTTGCGCGTCTACCGGCTGCGGGGTCGGATTGAATTCCTCGGCAAAGATCTGCCAGAACGCGATGAACAGCGCTGCAATCAGCGGCCCGATAACAAAGCCGTTGATACCGAACAATGCGAAGCCGCCAAGGGTGGAGAGCAGAACCAGATAATCCGGCAGCTTGGTATCACGACCAACCAGCAGCGGGCGCAGGATGTTATCCACCAGGCCGATAACCAAGGCACCAAAGGCAATCAGGATGATGCCCTGGGTCCAGTGTCCGATGGCCAGCAGATAAATAGCCACAGGCCCCCAGATCAGGCTGGCACCGACCACCGGAATCAGCGACAACAGCATCATGACAACGCCCCACAGCAGGGCACCGGGAATGCCCAGCGCCCAGAAAATCAGGCCACCCAGACCACCTTGCACCGCCGCCACAACCAGGTTGCCCTTGACCGTCGCGCGGGTCACTTCGGCAAACTTGCCAAACAGCTGGTACTCGCGCTCATCACCCAGCGGCAGAGCACGCACCAGCAGCTGTACCAGTTGAGGACCGTCACGCAGCAGGAAGAAGGCCAGATAGATCATCAGCGCCAGGCTGGCAAAAAAGCTCAAGGTACCCTGACCCAGCTGCACTGCATTCTGGGCGAGGAAGCGGCTGGAGGTGACGGCTGCATCGGTTGCCAGCGTCTTGATGCGCTCCAGGTCAATGTTCAGGCGGCTGAACACGTTCTCGACCACCGGGAAGCTATGGCGCAGCTTGTCCATGATCGCGGCCGGGTCAAACTGGCCGCTTTGCACCCGCTCATAGAGCGCATGGCCCTCTTGGACGAACGAGGTGATCACAAACACCGCCGGCAGGATACACAGCGCCATGCAGACCGTAAGGGTGGCCAGCGCCGCGATGTTCTCATGGCCATGCCAGCGCTTGACCAGACGCTGGTGCAGGGGATGAAACAGCAGACCGATCACGCAGGCCCAGAACACCGCACCGAAGAAGGGTTTGAGCAAATAGAGAAACAGCAAGGTGACGACGATCAGTAACAACAGAAAAGAACGTTGTTCGAGTTTGGCCTGCATGGGCTCGGCTCCTGCCATGGAAAAGCCTGATTGGAGCAGAAAAGCCCGCTGGTTTGGAAGCACTGATTGCGACTAGCCACACCTTCAACTGCGCGGACCACCGCCTCACCAGGCCCACGCCGACCGGGCAGGGCGTACCGATTAGCTCAAACCTTGTAGTAGGCCAGCAGGGTGCGTAGCTTTTCGGCGAGTTGAGTCAGGTCCTGGCTGGCAACACGGGTTTGCTCGACCTGCTCGCTGTTCTTGCGCGCCTCGTCGCTGATACGCACCACATTGCGGTTTATCTCCTCGGACACCTGGCTCTGCTGCTCGGCGGCGCTGGCGATTTCGGTATTGACCTGACTGATCTGGGTAACGGCGTTCATCACATCACTGAAAGCGCGCCCAGTCGCTTCGGCCACCTCTGCGTTGCGTGCAGCCAACGCGCGATTGTTTTCCAGCATGCCGGAGGAGCGGTCCACGCCGCTTTGTACGCGCTCGATCATGCTGCGAATCTGCTGGGTCGAATCCTGGGTGCGCTGGGCCAACGAACGTACCTCGTCGGCAACCACAGCGAACCCGCGACCTTGCTCTCCGGCACGTGCCGCTTCAATCGCGGCGTTGAGCGCCAGCAGGTTGGTCTGCTCGGCAATGCCGACAATCACCTCCAGCACCAAGCCTATGTCGCTGCTGGCCGATGCCAGCTCCTGCATCACCTCCATGGAGGCAGCAATCTCGTCGGCCTGTTGCTGAATGCTGCCGACTGTGTTGTTCATGGTACCTCTGCCGTCTTCGGCCTCACGGCTAGCCTGGCTCGCAGCGGATTCGCCTGCAGCAGCGCTTTGCGCCACGCTCTGGGCGGTCAGGCTCATCTCGTGCATGGCCGTGACCACCATTTCGGTTTCCCGATTCTGAACACTGACGGAACTGGCCGACTGCTCGGCGATACGCGCCAACTGATCCGCCTGTCGGAGAATGGTGTCGGACGACTCCAGCGCCTCGCGAATGGTGTGCTGAATGCGATCCAGCAGCCGATCAAAGGCGCCGGCCAGAATAGCGAACTCGTCACGGCCTGTCGCATTGAAGCGGACCGTTAAGTCCCCCTTGCCGTCGGCAATGTCTTCGACCGCCCGCAGCGTGGCCTGCAGTGGGCGCCCAACGATGGTTTTCATCAACAAGCTGATGCCGATTGCCAGGATGATGCCGGCCAGTGTGATCAGCGCAGCGACCGACAGCGAGTTGCTGAAGATCAGGCCATTGACTTCATCCTTCGAGTAGCCGAGTAGGATGTCATAGCCCCAGGGCGAGAAACTGGCCGTCTCGACGTGCCAGTCACTGTTGTTATCCAGCGCCGCCAGCACCTGTTCGTCGGTCAGGTGTGCGGAGTGCATGCGAACCTTGCCAGTCGGATCGCGCAGAGCAACAAAGCCCTGATCCAGAATGCGCGCGCCGGATATGGCTTCTGCCAGCACCTCAAGGTTGGCCGAATAGCCGACATACCAAATTCCCCTGGTTTGCCCGCTGCTGTCCTTGATGGGCTCATAACCAGTCAGATAGGGCTGTCCGAGGATATCGACCTGACCGTAGAACGCTCGCCCTGCCTGAATTGCTTTTATCGCGTTACCGGCCGGGTCCAGCCTGGTGCCGATGGCACGTTGTCCATCGCGCATGACATTGGTCGATATCCGCACATAATCGTCTCCCTGACGGGAGAACAGCGTCGCTGTACCGCCCATGACCTTGGTCAGGTCGTCTACCAAGGAAAAATCGTTGGCTTGCGCCGTGCCGCCAAGCAACAACTGGGGGGCGCGCTCGTTGCCTACGGCAACGGTCGGTCCCAGACGCGGCTCGCCCAGTGCCATGCCGCGCTCCATCAGCAGCGCCATGCTGCTTTTCACTCGCTCGCCCATGATCGCGTCGGTCACCTTCAACAGGCGTGTGACCTCGTTACGCAGAGACGTTGATTCGGTGTTTGCTTGCCGGTGAATAAGGCGGCTCTGGTTAATTGAGCTGATTACCACGCCAATGACGATGAAGCCGATCAGCAGTGCCGCTAGGGTGGCGACAAACTTCTTCTGCAGAGACATATGGTGCAGCCCCGATGTATGTATTGACCTAAATCAAGGTATCGACCGGTTTTATTCGCGCTTAAATATTTCTTGCGTGGGCCCACCAAAGCGTCACTCGACCGATAGCGCCTCAGGCAGCTCAGCGGGCACGGCTATATGGGGCATGCTGCCTGTCAGCGACAGCAAAAAGGCCTTGAGATCCGCCAGATCGTCGGCCTCAAGCTGCAGTGGACGAATGTGCGGTGAAAGCTGCGCTTGAGGCGTGCTGTCCCCGCTGTCTGGAATTTCCGCGTTCTGCCACCAACCCATGTTGTACAGCGATAGCAGCATGTCCAGATCGGTCGCCATGCCCGTGTGAAGGTAAGGGGCCGTCTTGCCAACACCGCGCAGGGGTGGGGTGCGAAAGGCACCAACCTCTGACACGTCACCGGTAACTTGGTAGCGCCCCTTGAAGTTCCCGACAGTGTGAAACGAGGTGCCCAGGTGGTGAAATGACTGATCGCTAAGTAGGGAGCCGTTATGACAATTCATGCAGCGCGCCTTGGTGCGAAACAGGTGCAGACCTCGAATTTCCCGCTCATCCAACGCGTCTGTGTCGCCGCGCATGAACAGATCAAAGCGAGTATTGGTCAACGTCAGCGAGCGGCTGAAGCTGGCGATGGCGTTGACGATACGTTCGCTGCTGATGGTTGCATCACCGTAGGCTTGGGCGAACAGCTCAGCGTAGCCGGGAATGCGCTCTAGCGTAGCGATGGCTACAGCAGGGTCGCCGGCCATTTCTACCGGGTTGAGCCAGCTGGCCATGGCCTGCTGCTCCAGGCTGTCGGCGCGGCCGTCCCAGAACAACCGTTGCAGATAGCCGCTGTTGACTACCGTGGGGCTGTTCATGTTGCCCACCTGACGATTATGGCCGATAGCCTGCCGGCGGCCATCGGCCCAGCCCAGATCCGGGTCGTGGCAGCTAGCGCATGCCAGTTGGCCAGAGCCAGACAAGCGCCGCTCAAAGAACAGCTGCTTACCCAGCACGCGACTGGCTTCGCTGCAGGGGTTGCTGGCCGGGCAGGGTGGGGCTGCTGGCAGGGCAGCCAGTGGCTGCGCCTGCACGCCGTCATCCAGGGTGGCTGGTGGCCAGTGCTCCCGCGCCTGTCGATAGCGCTCGATCAGCGCGGGGTCGGCGATGACTTCACCGACCCACAGCAGCAGTACAAGATACCAACGCATCAGAACCGGTACCCAAGCTCCAGCCAGTACTGACGGCCAACGGCAAACAGTTGTACCCCCGCCTCGGAGCGAATGACGTTACTGCTGTTGGTCAGGTTGGCGACATCAACCCGCACATAAGGCGATGAGTCGCCCTTGAGCAGTTGGTACTCAAGGCTGACATCCCAGCTCAGGGTGCTGCCTTGATCTTCGATTTCATATTGTTGCAGCCCGCTCGTTGCATCACGTCCCAGGCCGCGCAGGTACTCATAACCATCGGTGTAGGTCAGGCTGTTGCGTACATAGAGCCGACCACCTATGGCTTGGGTAATCAAGTCGATGTTGGCGGTGATAGGTGTGGCAAGGTCGCTGCCTGGCAACTCGCTGCGATTGATGCGGTTACCTTCGAAGATTACTTCGGTGTCCGGGTCAGTGCTGGAAAGGTAGCCACCGCTTCCATCGATATAGGTTGAGTCGGTACTCTTGTCCATCCAGGAAGCGGTGGTCAGCAGGCTCCAGCGCGTATTGCGCCAGTTCAGCGGTTCGGATTGCCAGATCAGGTCAATCTGATTGGTTTCGCTGCCGCCGTCGTTGGTGAAATTGTAGATGCCAGTTGAGCTATCGTAGCTGCTTCGCACCTGCTCACGACCTCGACGATGGACCAATTGCAGTCCGGCCTTGCCAGCCCACAAGGGCCCGCTGATGCCTAAACTGTATTCATCATCGTAGGGGGTGTTAAGGTCGGTGTAGCTCCATTGCTGGTCCGGCTCTACCACTACGAAATCAGCAGTAGGGCTGCTGCGCTCACGAATCGTCATCATGCTGCGTTCTTTCTCGCGCAGTCGATAGGAGAGGAATGATTTACCGTAGTACCGGTTGGCACCAGCGCTGATGCGATAGTCGCGTTGTTCATCGAGAAAATACTCAAGCAGCAAACGTGGCGCGAAGTTGGTATTGCCCAACCAACCATCGCGCTCGGCGCGTAAACCTGCACGCCAACCAAACTGGCCATACTCGCCGGTCAGTTCACTGAACAGCGCTGCATTCAAGTTGGTGAAGCTGAGTTCGCCCGCATGGTAGACCACGTTGCGGTGCAGGTACTGATCGGTTGGCGACCAGGAGCCAGGGCTGATGGGTGCGGGTAGCGGCTGGGTAAAGTCGAGCTGATAACGATTGAAGATAAAATCATTGCCTCGGTCTTGTTTGTAACCGATCCAATTGAACTCTCCACCGTACTGCCAGGTGATGGTCTGGCCGAGAGGCTGGGTAAATTTCAGGGTGCTCCCAAGGGTTCTTTGGTTATTCTGCAACTCGCCGTAGCCACCGACCATACCAGCGTCGTAAATGGAGGTGTTGCCGTACTGGTTCAGAATGTTTTCTTCGTAGTCTCGCTGGTCGGCGGTAACACCCGCTCGCATGTTCAGTTCCATACGGCGTGGCCCCAAGTCCTGAGCAAAATTAACACTCAGGTTCAGGCCGTTGTGCTGACTGTCGAAGTCTGAATCGCGGTAGTTGATCAGGAAGCTGTCCTCGCTGTAGTCACTGTAAGCCAGTGAGGCATTGAGGTCGTAGTCCCGCTCAAGCAGATCCATGCGCACCACGCCGTAGCGCGAGTGCGTCTCCAGTTCACGCTCCTCACTTGGGCAGAAGATGCGCCCGGTCTCAAAGAAGTGATTCAGGTCGATGTCTACATACTGCAGCTGTTGAACTCGCGAGCGCTTTTCGCTGATACCGGCAAAGATGCCAACATCACCAATGCGAGTGGTACCACTGATACTGGTCTGGCTTTTCTTGAAGTTGGGCTGGAACTGGCCAGGCACCCCTGTGGGCATTTGCGCAGCGCCATCGCTGAATTCACCTTCCTGCGACGGGTCAATGTGGAACTCGGTCCATGAATCCTGCGTGCGACGATGGCTAATGGTCAGGCTGTCGCGACCATTGTAGGCCTGGGTTTGCGCCCGCACGATACCGCCGCTGAAGCCGCCGTCGGCGGCAGAGGCGTTGACGTCAACCACTTCGATACGCTGAAGAAAGTCGGTATCGATAAACAGCCCCTGAGAGTGTCCAGCCACCTGTGTGTAATTGGAGGCGCTCTCCTTGGTTGCAGGGTCCAGCAGATTGTCGATAGACGCACCGTCCAGCTCGATCTTGTTCTGATAGGCCGCAGCACCGCGAATAGAAAATTCGGCCGGTTTCAGGTCACCTTGGCGCAGGCTGGAGCTGGCAGTGTTGTCGACCCGCACCGACGGCAGCACGCTGACACTTTCTGCCAGGTCCGAGCGCAGCCCATCACGCAGTTCGCCCCCCTGCAGCACCTTCACGTCCGGGTTGAGTGAATCGCTTTGCACCAGCAGTTGTGGCAGCGCAACGGGCTTGGCGGCGGTCTCTTCCGCGGTGCGGATCAGGAATACACCCTCTGACTGAGTGATGACGCGCAGCGGGCTACCCACAAGCAGCGCAGTCAGTGCTTGCTGCACACTGAACTCTCCCTGCAGGCCGCTTGAACGGTAGTTGGCAACCTGCGCTGCGTTGAATGAGAGCAGCACGCCGGTCTGCTCTCCGACCGCATTCAGCGCGCTGGCCATATCGCCGGCCGGCACGTTGAGGGTAAAGCGGCCACTCTGCGCGGCCTGTACTGATGCTGTGCCCGCATCCTGGGCTGTTACCCCTTGCGGCGAGCCGATCGCCACGCCAATGACCGTGGCCAACAGCAGTTTGCGCACCGGTGGCGTTTGAGTGGTGTAGAGAGGCAGTGCTGGCATGTCGATCCTCGACTGATTTATGAGTTTCATTCTCCTTAACGAATGAGAATTAAAATCAGCTCAGCAGAGATTAACAATTTTGAGGGCTGCAGGAGTGGGGAGACAAATCAGGCGCTGGCGGTCCGCGGACTAAGTCGAATCCAGACGCGCCCAATGCGCTTTACGTCCAGCGAGAGAGTCGCCTGCAACGCGGCGAGCACTTCATCCAGGCGGTCCAGCGGGTAGGTGCCGGATACCTCCAGCGCGGCAACAGCAGCAGTACACTGGATCAGGCCCGCGTGATAATGGTTGAGACGAGCGACAAATTGGCCCAGCGGCATGCGATTAGCCACAATCAGGCCATGGCGCCAGGCATCCTCGCCAGCCACAACGGGCTCCAGCCGATAGCCATCCGCCTGAAGCACCGCTGCCTCACCGGCCAGCAAATGGAAAGCCACGGGCGCGCCGCCAACTTTGACCTCGCCCTCATGCACCGCAACACGCGTCTGCCCGGCCTGTTGCTGCACGCTAAATCGCGTGCCGATGGGTGTAATGATGCCTTCACGAGTGATCACCTCTAGCGGCATCATGTTGCCATCGCGGGCGGCAAAGCGGTGGCTGGTGAGCAAGATCTCACCCTCCAGCAACTAAAGCCGCAGACGCCCCTGATATACATCCTGACGCACTGTGGTCCGCGCGTTCAACAACACCTCAGTGCCGTTATACAGACGCAGGCTGACGGTCTCGGCGCTGCCGGTGCGGGCATCTGCCTGCCAGCGCTGCCAGGGCCGCTGCTGCACAGCGAGGCTGCCAACCGCAGCCACCAGCACCAGGGCACCACCGCCGCGTAGCAGATCGCGGCGAGACAAACCCGGTGCATCAAGACTCTGCGCCAGTGCAGTAACCGGCTGGCCGCGCAGTGGCTGCAGGCGCGCGCTGATATCATCAATGCGCTGCCAGGCGCGCTGGTTATCCGGGTGACTGCCGCACCACTGAGCGATCACAGTAGCGCGATAGCGCTCGGGGTCTGTAGCTTCGCGATAGGCCAGCAGGTGCATGACAGCCTGGTTGATGACGTCTTGGGAGAGGCGGGCGGGGTGCATGTCAGGACAGCTCGGCAAAGTAGCATTGGGTCAGGGCCTGGGTCAGATAGCGCTTAACACTGCTGATCGAGATGCTGAGGGCACTGGCAATCTCGGCCTGTTTCATGCCGTCCAGCTGCGACATCAGAAAGGCCTGCTTGGCTACTGCGGGCAAGCCGTCCAGCAAGCGCTCTACCTGGAGCAACGTCTCGATAATCAGATGGCGTTCTTCCGGCCCGGGTGCAACCGCCTCGGGGCGACTGGCCAACGCATCCAGGTACGCTTGCTCAAGCCGAGCCCGGCGCCAGTGGTCAACCAGCAGGTTCTTGGCGATCGCCATCAGGGTTGCCTGGGCATCACGCGGCGGCTCGGGGTTGGGGCGGGTGATAAAGCGTACAAAGGTGTCCTGCATCAAATCCGCCGCGCGCTCCGAACAGCCTGATTTGCGCTGCAACCAGCGCTGCAACCAGCCCCGATTGTCGGTATACAGGTCGCTCAGGTAGCGATCAGATGAGGAGTCGTGCGCAGGCATCGCAGATCATTCAGACGGTGGCCAATAGATGGCGCAGAATTTAAATGATATTTATTCTCATTACAACCATGCAGCTACCGCCCAATATCACCTGAGTCGTGAGCTGATCGCCCACCAGCGGGGTAACAGCTCGCGCACCGTGCGCTGGCCAAAGCGGTCATCCAGCAAGTAGACCACGCCTTGATCGTCGGTTGTCCGTATCACTCGCCCGGCGGCCTGTACCACCTTTTGCAGCCCCGGATACAGGTAGGCATATTCATAGCCGCTGCCGGCGCTGTCACTGAACATCACCTCGAGTCGCTCGCGCATTTCTTCGTTCACCGGATTGATCTGCGGCAACCCCAGTGTGGCGATAAACGCGCCGATCAGGCGGCGCCCGGGCAGGTCGATTCCTTCCCCAAAAGCACCGCCCAGCACGGCAAAACCGACACCGCGGCCATGCTCGCTGAAACGGGCAAGAAAGGCGCTACGCTCGCCCTCATTCATGCTGCGCGACTGAGCCCACACCGGGATGTCGGGGAAGCTGCGCTGAAAGCGCTCCAGCACCTGTTCCAGATAGGCATAGCTGCTGAAGAATGCCAGATAGTTGCCGGGTTCCCGGGCAAACTGCTCGGCCATCAATTCGCTGATGGGCTGCAAACTGGCGCTGCGGTGCTGGTAGCGCGTTGACAGGTTGCGAACAATCGAAACGTTCAACTGGTCGGCATGAAAGGGTGACTCAACCTCCAGCCACTGACTGTCCTCGGGCAGCCCAAGCAAGTCACGATAGTAGTGAGCCGGGCTCAGCGTTGCAGAAAACAGCGTAGTGCTGTGTGCAGTGGTGAAGCGCTGCTGCAAAAAAGGGGCGGGCACGATATTGCGCAGACACAGGGTGGACAGGGTGCGGCGTCCGGTCCCCGGGTGGCGCGTGATGTCGAACAGCGAATGCGGGCCGTAGGCCTCTGCCAGACGGCAGAACAGCATGGCATCAAAGTAAAACAGGATCAGCGCGTTGGCATTGCCGTCCGGCTGGTCGGTCAGATGTTCGGTGATGGCGCTGACGGCTTTTTGCAGGCTGAGAATGAACAGGTCCGCGATCGCCGGATAGATCTGGTAGTCCTCGCTCTGGTCACGATGCAGCGCGTTCCAGTGGCGGGCGACCCGGTCGAGCGGGGCTTTCAGCGTTGCCGGCGCCTGCTTGCGCAAGGTGTTGAACACGCCCTGGTCCAGCTCGGCGGTGTACATGCCGCGCGCGCGATCAATCAGGTTGTGCGCCTCATCCACCAGCACGGTTACCCGCCAGTCGTTGAGCACAGTCAGGCCGTAGAGCAGGGCGCTCATGTCGAAGTAGTAGTTGTAATCGCCCACCACCAGATCGCTCCAGCGGCACAGTTCCTGACTCAGGTAATAAGGGCAGACGCTGTGCTTGAGCGCGATGCGGCGCACCGCCGCCTGGTCCAGCCACTGCTCGGCGACGGCCTCGGCCCGGGCGGCGGGCAACCGGTCGTAGAAGCCTTGGGCCAGCGGGCAGGATTCGCCGTGGCAGGCCTTGTCGGGGTGCTCACAGGCCTTGTCACGGGCGATATGCTCAAGCACCCGTAATGACAGCGGCGTTTCGCTGTGCTTGCGCAGACTCTGCAGCGCATCCAGTGCCAGCTGTCGCCCCGGGGTCTTGGCGGTGAGGAAGAACAGGCGGTCTATCTGCTGATCAGGCATCGCCTTGAGCTGCGGGAACAGGGTGCCGAGCGTCTTGCCGATACCGGTGGTGGCCTGGGTCATCAAGGTCTTGCCGTCGCGTGCGGCGCGGTAGACCGCTTTGGCCAGTTGCCGCTGGCCGCTGCGAAAGCTCGGATAAGGGAAGGTTAACTGCTGCAGCTGCTGATCGCGTGCGCCACGGTGGTGGGTTTCCTGCCGTGCCCAGGCGATGAACCGGTCGCATTGACGGGCAAAAAACTGCCGTAGTTCATCCGCGGCAAAGGTCTCGCGAAAGCTGGTTTCCTTCTGGGTAACCACGTTGAAGTAGACCACCGCCAGGTTGATCTCTTCCAGCTGCAGTTCGGCACACAGCAGCCAGCCGTACACCTTGGCTTGCGCCCAATGCAGCACCCGGTGATTGTCGGGGATGCGGCTGATATCGCCGCGGTGGGTCTTGATCTCTTCCAGCAGGTTCAGCTCCGGGTCATAACCGTCGGCACGGCCAATCACCAACAGCCCAGGGTAGCTGCCCGCCAGCGTCAGCTCGCTGACATAACCGGCGCCACGGCGTGACACCACTGTCTGGTGCCCGGCGATACCTTCCTGCGCCGTGGGCGCCGGGGTAAAGCGCAAATCCAGATCACCCTGCTTGGCGGTAAACTCGCACAGCGCGCGCACGGCCACCTGATAATTCACGCAATCGGCTCCCACTGCACATGCACCACTTCAACCGGCATGCGGTGCTCGGCGCAGAACGCTAGCCAGCGGCGCTGATTGTCCTGCAGCCGGTCACCAGGCCCCTTGACCTCGACCATGCGGTAGCGTCGCTCGCCAGGCCAGAACTGGATCAGATCGGGCATGCCGGCGCGGTTGGCACGAATATCCTTGAGCATGCGTTCGCACCACCGTTTTAGGTGTTGCGCCGGAATGCACTGCAATGCAAGGTCAAGCAATGCTTCATCAAGCAGGCCCCAGAACACGAATGGCGACTGCAGGCCGTGCTTGCTCTGCCAGCGCTGCCTGATGATCTCCACGTAGCGGCCGTCATCAATGGCAGCCAGCGCGTCGGCGAACAGTGATGACCGGCGGCTGGCGAACTCGGCGTCATGCAGATCCGCAGGCCCGCTCTGGAAGGGGTGAAAGAAGGCACCGGGCAGGGGCGCGAACAGGGCGTCCCAGCAGAGCAGCCCAAACAGGCTGCAGATCAGGCCGTTCTCGACGTAAAACACCGGGGCCTCAGGTTGCGCCAGGTGCTCAGCAATAGCGTGCTCCACGCCCAAAGGGTCCGGGCCGGGAAGCGTCAGCAGACGAGTCGGTGTGTCCGCCTCCGGCACGGCGGCTGGCGTCGGCTGCGACAACTTGCGCCCCAGGCGCTTCAGCGCCCGCTCAAGCAGTTGTTGTTCAGCAGCGCTGTGCGGCGCAGCCAATGCGCTGCTGGCCAGCGCGTACGCCTGCTCCGGCTGATCCAGCCGCTCGTGCAGCCGCACGGCACGTTGACGCGCCTCGCTGTGCTGGCACTGGAGATACAGCGTCAGCGCCTCTTCCAGCCGCTGCTCGCGCTCGAGCTGCTGCCCAAGCTGAAAGCGCAGGCGCTGGTGACGACGCTCAATCCAGGGGTTTTCGCTGGCAAAGTCAGCGCACAAGGCCAGCACCTCGGCCACATCAACCCCGGCTTCCAGCTGATCGCGGCAGCGTCCAAGATAAATGTAATCATCAACATCTGCGGCGCGGTGAAAACTGCGTGACTCAGTACAAAAGGGCACCTGTTCGTATTGCTGGACGCCCAGCTCGGCCAACACAAACTCGCTCCAGTCCTGCGCCAGGTTGCCAAAAAACAGTAGCCGCAGGCGCTCGCACAGTGGGCTGATGGTCAGACTGTACAAAACGTCAGACGGAATGCCGGGCCACTCACTCCAGGGCCTTGAGTTTGGCCCTTGCGCGATAATCGCCTCCAGCAATGCCTGCTTGCCGAGTTTGCTCGCCTGGCTGATACCCAGATCAAGGCCGGCCAGCTCGCCTTTGAGCAGCAGACGGGCGAGGGTGTCGATCTCGATGGCCTGATCTGTTACCAGCCAGCCCTGTTCAAGCAGGGGCTGGGCAGCCCGCTCGATATCGCCGACTTCCTCGTAGGCCAGACGACTAGCGCGGAAGTGGTCACCCTTGCGCATGATCAAACGCACCAGCAACGCGCGCGACGCTTCGGGCTGCGCTGTGAACGCCCGCACGAAGGCGTGCTCATCTACGCTCAGCAAGTCGGCATAGCGCGCATCAACCCAGTCCAGGACGAACTCGAAGTTGCGCAGGTAGTAGAAGTCGGTGGCGAGCAGTTCAGGCATCACGAAACAATGGACACTGGTTGAATGTCCAGCATTGTGCGCACCTGAAGCTGCTAATTCAAGCCGGGCGGACCAGCGGATGCCAAACGCTGAATGATGCAACAGAGTGTTCAGCGCAGCATGCTTGCCGCCCCGGGCAGCAGCCCCTACCGTGTGGGATTGCACAACAACAAGAACAGGACAGCCAATGACTCTGATACACGGCTTTCAACCACGCGCCACCCGCCGCCTGCACGCAGCGGCCGATAACGCCCCCGATTTGCCGGCGCCCGACAGCGTGCGCTATGAGCGGCTGGGTTATATGCGCGGCTTTCCGCCAGCGCCGGAGAAGCAGGTAACGCGTGGCGACTATCTGGTGCAGTACCCTAAGCTACGCTGGGCCTTCCAGCATATGCGCGAGCTGATTCCATCCCGGCAAGTACGGCGCGGCGCTGCTGCGGTCAGCGTGTTGGCGGCAGGTGAAGATCAGAGCGCGGCTATCGAAGCGCTGCCAGTTCAGCTGCGTGACGGCAGTGCCATCGACTTTGCCGAGTTTTTGCAGCGCAGCTATACCGACGCCTGCATCATCCTGCACCGCGGCAAGATCATTTTCGAGCAATACCCCAACCAGCCAGACCCGCTGAGCCCACACATGCTGTGGTCGGTCAGCAAATCCTTTACCGGGCTGATTGCGGCGCTGCTGGTCGCCGAGGGCACGCTGGATGCCCAGGCGCAGGTCACCGACATTATCCCCGAGCTGGCAGATTCCGGCTGGCGCGGCGCCAACGTGCAGCAAGTGCTGGATATGACGGCTGATATCAACTACTCCGAGGTCTACGCCGACGGCACCTCCGACGTTATTCATTATGGCCTGTCTGCCGGCATCACCCAGTCACCCGACTGGCGCGGCCCGACCAGCCTGTACGGATACTTGCCCAGCATCGGCGCAGCGCGTGAGCACGGCCGCTACTTTGCCTATCGCACCGTGCATACCGAGGTGCTGGGCTGGTTGATTCGTCGCACCAGCGGTCAGGATGTCGCCAGCCTGATTGGCGAGCGAATCTGGAGCAAGCTCGGGGCCGAGGAGGATGCGCTGATGCTGCTGGACCCGACGGGTACCGAGTGGGCTGGCGCAGGTCTGAACGCGACCCTGCGCGACCTGGCGCGCTTTGCCGAGATGCTGCGCCGCGGCGGACGCTGGAACGGTGAGCAAATCATCCCCGAGGCGATCATTGACGACATTCGTGGTGGTGCCGACAAGACAGCCTTTGCCGACTTTGGCCGGCGCGGCATGGAAGGGTATTCCTATCACAACCAATGGTGGATCAGTCACAACCCCGACGGCGTGTATGAGGCCATGGGCGTACACGGGCAACTGATTCATATCAACCCGGCCGCCGAGCTGACCGTCGTGCGTACCGCCTCCCACCCGATTGCCAGCAACGACTTCACCTACGAAATGCCCCGCGCCGCGCTGGAAGCGCTAGCCAGACACCTCTCGCACTAATCCTCAAGCGGGCAGCGCCCGAGCTGCCCCGCTCCCAAAGCAGCCGGCAGCCCCATTGTCACCGACCAGGTAAGCTATCAGGGCACCGAGCATGTGATTGCCATCGGCGCATCCACCGGAGGCACTGAAGCCATCAGAGTGGTACTTGAATCGCTGCCGGTGGGGATGCCTGGTATCGTCATGACCCAACATATGCCACCGGGCTTCACCACCTCCTATGCAGCCAGGTTGGACCGGCTGTCTCGGCTGCGCGTGCAGGAGGTCAAGGGCGGAGAGCGGATACTGCCTGGTCACGCCTATGTGGCGCCGGGTGACAAGCACTTGCTGGTCGAGCGCTACGGTGCCGATCTGGTCTGCAAGCTATCCGATGCCGAGCCTGTGAACAGGCACAAGCCAGCGGTCGATGTCATGTTTGATTCGGTGGCGCACACCTGCGGTGCCAGCGCGACGGGTGTACTGCTGACGGGTATGGGCAAGGATGGCGGGCAGGGCATGCTGACCATGCAACAACACGGCGCCCTGACCATAGCCCAGGATGAAGCCAGCTGCGTGGTCTTTGGCATGCCCAAGGAAGCCATTCGGCTGGGCGGCGTCGTAGAGGTACTGCCACTGGATGAGGTGGCCGCGCGGCTGGTCTCGCACCTGAAACAGGTGGGACGCGGCAACCGGGTATAAGGCTCAAAGCGCGTCAAAAACCTTCTGCGCCAGGCTGCTCGCTGCGGCTGCCGGATCGCTGCGAATGGTCGCCTCTTGCCGGGCAATCATTTCAAACAGACCATCCAGCGCCTGCTCGGTGACGTAGCTTTCGACGCTGCTGGCGCTGGAGTCCACCACGCCGAAACCGGCGGCCTGCGTAGCAAGCGCGTTGTATTGCTGGGCAACCCCCACTTGGTCGGTGGCCTGTTTGACGGCGGGCAGAAACAGCGCGCGTATGTCGTCTCGGCTGGTGCTCTCAAGATAGCGCGTCGCCGCGTCCTCACCGCCGGTCAGAATACCCTTGGCGTCGGACAGACTCATTGAGCTGATGGCGTTGATCAGGATCGTCTCAGCCTGCGGGACCGCGGCCTCGGCTGCCTGATTCATGCTGTTCTCCAGGGCGGTAATCTGACTGCCCATGCCCATCATTTTCAGCGTCCGGGCTGCGCTGCCCAGTTTGCCGGGCAACTCGATGCGCACATCCGGGTTATCGCTGAAACCACCGGGCTGCCCCAGCTCGCGGACGGCGACCCTGGCCCCTTGGCTCAGGGCATCTTTCAGCCCCGTCGCGGTGTCCTGCTGAGTCAGGTCCGAGAGTGAAAGGGCGGCTACGTTAAACGACAGCAGAACAGTGCAGAGCATCAGGGCAGCGCGTTTCATGGAGAGCTCCAGGCTCGTGATGGGCTTTCCTAGACTCTAGACCATGCAGGGCAAGGCAGCCGAGCAGAATCACAGTGAGGGTGTGGCGTCAGATCAGGCGACCCGTCTGATCTGACGTCGATTTCTCCCCACTCAAGCCGTAACCGGCTTATCCCCCTGCCTGTCCACCATGTCGTTGCCGAGGCGGCGCCAGGTCAACAGGAAGCACAGCGCGCTGGCGAGGTACAGGCAGGCCATGATCACCATGGAGGTCTGCAGGCTTTGCGCATAGACTTGCCCACACACCTCCTGCAGGTTCTCACTCAACTGACCGACCACCGCAGGATGGCATTGGTTGCGCGTCAGTTCGCCCGCCGCGACCCCAAGCTCGGCAATGCCCGACTTGAAGAAAATGTCGGAGACGGCGCCAATAAACAGCGGGCCGAAGCCGTAGCCAAGCAGGTTGACCAGCAGCAGCATCACGGCCGTGGCCATGGCGCGCACCCGCATGCTGACCACACCCTGGCCAATGGTGTATTGCGCTGCCAGATAGCCGTACTTTACAAAGCCGCCGATAACCAGGCCGATGGCGGCGTAAAGCAAGTTGTTAGTGGTGAACGCGAAGATGTAGAACGGCACCGACAAGGCCAGGCCTGCCGCCGGTACCCAGGCGATCGCGCCCGGATGCTTCTGGTAAATGCGGGTCGCCAGCCAACCGGTAGCGAAGGTACCAATGGCCGCAGACAGCGCCACCGGCGTGTTGATCCAGATAGCCGCCTGACCGGCAGTAATTTCATAAGTGCGGACCAGAAACAGCGACTGGAACGAGGAGATACCGTAGCCACAAAATGCGGCAATGGTGGCACCCGCTGTCATCAGCCAGAACGCAGGCTTGCCCATCAGCTCCTGGATAGCCTCACTCAGATTGGCTCGTTCCTTTTTCTCGGTTTCCGGCGGATCGGTGTAGCCGCGCGGCGGCTCCTTGACCGTCAATTTGAAGACAAGGGCAACCAGCAAGCCCGGTAAACCGACGACGAAAAACGCGGTGCGCCAGTCGAACATGTCGGTAACCCAGCCGCCAACCAGGTTGGCGACCATGGTGCCGAGTGTCACGCCCATGGCGTAGAAGCCCAGTGCCTGGGAGCGTTCCCGCGGAATGAAGTAGTCCGCGATCAGCGAGTTGGCCGGCGGCGTACAGCCCGCCTCGCCAATACCGACACCAACCCGGCATATCAGCAGAATCCAGAACGCGCCTATGGTTAGCGAACCAATGGTCACTTCCGTCGCCAGACCGCAGGCTGCGGTCATCAGCGACCACAGCGCCACGCAGACGGTCATAATCCAGACACGATGGCCGACATCAGCAAAACGAGCTAGCGGAATACCCACGGCCGTGTAGAGCAGGGCGAAGCCAAAACCGGTCAGCAGCCCAAACTGTGTGTCGGTAATGCCGAGATCCGGCACCAGATCGGGGCCGACCACCGCGAGCAGCGCGCGGTCGACGAAATTCAGGATGTAGATGAGGGTTAACGCCAAAAGTACATAATTGCGGTAGGCCTTGGAGCCGTAGCCGGCCAAGTGGCCCTGGACTCCGCTTGCTGCGCCAATGCTGGCTTTCATGAACATCCCCCGTGCTGAGTACATTGTTATAAGTCGATGCGGGCTGTAGTGAGGCTTGGCTATGGTTCGCCCACTATCCCCGTCAGCATATCGACATCTTGAACAGGGTGTCGCCCCAATTGTTGAGCCTTGTCCGGCCTGCCAAACGACCAGCTTCTGTAACATTACAGCGCAGCAGTGGCACCGCGTGGCCTGCAAGCCACCTGGCTCGGTTTGCCGGCAGCTCCTAATCCATCTTGCAAATAGCACGGTATCAGCAAAATGCTGCGCACAACTGCGGCTCCCAGGTCATTCAAGGGGGGAGGGAGTCAACGTCAAGGTGGCGTTGCTTGTGACTATGCCGTTGCGGTGTACACCTGCTGGCTAAATCATGGGCCTGGCGTTTTCTTCACGCCACTATGGCCTGCTGCAAAGCGGTGTACGTCCTTAGTCTAATGAGCCGTCAGAGCAAACCTGCCATCGCGATAAAAAAGCATAAAAAACAAAATCTTACTTTTATTTATTGATGTTATTTAAAGGCATTGAACGACAGTACAAGCGCCGCGTTCTACCAAAGTCTTACTCTTCAGCCCCCATTCGCGGTGCTACCGTTATCAGCGTAATAACAACAACAATGGAGACGCTAATGTCCATGTCAAAAGAAGAGGCGGCGCGCGGCTACTGGCGTGAAAACCTCAAACTCATGATGATGCTGCTGGTCGTCTGGTTTGTGGTCTCATTCGGTGCCGGTGTGCTGTTTGTCGACCAACTCAATGCCATCACCTTCTTCGGATTCCCGTTGGGGTTCTGGTTCGCCCAGCAGGGCTCCATCTATGCCTTCGTGGTGCTCATCTTTGTGTACGTCTGGAAGATGAACCAGCTCGATCGCAAATACGACTTCCACGAAGAATAAGAACAGGAGTCCAGCGATGGATACCCAAACTCTGATCTATCTGTTCGTCGGGGCGACGTTTGCCCTGTA